>ENA-OQDF01000011-OQDF01000011.1-human-gut-metagenome-genome-assembly--contig:-NODE-11-length-49274-cov-7.111238_pt1 | contig 49274 bp, 57 predicted proteins | sample MGYA00242769_ERZ504597 | MGnify/ENA primary metagenome ERZ504597 (study PRJEB26092, sample SAMD00036305) | human gut metagenome | host: Homo sapiens | study: EMG produced TPA metagenomics assembly of...
GGCGACGGTTGGAATTGACCAGAATGACCCTAATGCCCTCTTCGCGCAGCACGCGGCAGGCTGGGTGCCCGAATAATCGAATTCCGCGGCCTGGCCGATCACGATCGGACCGGAGCCGATGACCATCACGGACTTGATGTCTGTGCGCTTAGGCATTGCGGTTCCCTCCTTGACGGAACGCATGAGATCAACGAAACGATCGAACAGGTATGCGGCATCGTGCGGGCCGGCGGCGGCTTCCGGGTGATATTGCACGGAGAACGCCGGGATATCGACGCACTGCAGGCCTTCGACCACGTTATCGTTCAAATCGATATGGCTGACGAACACCTTGCCGTATTTGCCGTTCTCGAATGGCGCGTCGACGGTTTCGCCGATTGGCGCATCCACGGCGAAGCATGGTTGTGCGCGGTGATTTCGATTTTGCCGGTGGTCATATCCTTGACCGGCTGGTTGATGCCGCGGTGGCCGAATTTGAGCTTGTACGTGCCGAAGCCGAGCGCGCGGCCCAGCAGCTGGTTGCCGAAGCAGATGCCGAAGAACGGATATCCGGCGTCGAGCACCTGACGCAGCAGATTCACTTCAGGATCGGCCTGTTCCGGGTCGCCCGGACCGTTGGAGAAAAAGACGCCGTCGGGATTGAGGGACTGGAGCTCGTCGAAGGTGATGGTGGACGGCACCACATGCACGCGGCAGCCGCGTTCGGCCATGCGATGCGGGGTCATGGACTTGATGCCCAGATCGACGGCCGCCACGGTAAACAGCGGTTCCTTGCCTTCGAATTCGCCGCAGGGTTCGATGGTATAGGCTTCCTTGGTGCTGACCTCGTCGTAGAGGCTCATGCCCTTCATCTGCGGAGTGGCCTTGACCTCGTCGAGCATGGAGTCGATGGTGCGCAGTTTGCCGTCACCGTCGAGCAGCGCGTCGCCTGAGAAGATGGCCGCGCGCATCACACCGGCGGAACGCAGGTGGCGTACCAGCTTGCGCGTGTCGATATGGCTGATGCCGACGATGTGGTTGGATTCGAGATCGTCGTCAAGGCTGCCGGTGGCGCGCCAGTTGCTCACATTCGGGCTGGGATCGCGCACCACATAGCCTGCGACCCAGATTCTGGAGGATTCCGGATCCTCCCCGTTGATTCCCGTGTCCCCGATGTGCGGGAACGTCTGTACCACGATCTGACGGTCGTAGCTGGGATCGGTAAGCGTTTCCTGATAGCCGGTCATGCCGGTCGCGAAAACGATCTCCCCGCTGGTCGTGCCGATCGCGCCGTATGGCTCGCCCACATACACCTGTCCGTCTTCGAGAACAAGAACGGCATCCTGAGGGTCAAACATCACGGCTTCGGAATCATACTGGTTCACCAAAACCCCCTTATAGTCAAGGTATTCGTACCAAGGATAGCGGCCGGTTAGGACTCGCGACCCGGCCGAATCGCTTAACTTTCGGCTTTATTCAGCCGAAGGTTCGGTCGGTTGTTCGGCCACTTCAGTGCTTCCGCATCGGCGCTCACCGCGCTGAGCAGACCATGGATGAACGCCGGCGAATCGTCGTCGCACAGCGTTTTGGCAAGGCTCAACGCCTCATCGATGGCCACCATGTTGGGAACATCATCGTTGAACATGATCTCCCATGCGGCGATGCGCAGGATATTGCGGTCGACGACGCCCATGCGCTTGACCTTCCAACCGGTGGAATGTTCGTCAAGCATGGCGTCGATGGCGGCGATATGCTCCGCCACGCCACGGACGATTTCGATGGCGTAGTCGGGCAGCGGGGTCTGAGCGCCGGGCTGCTCGATGCGCTCAGCAAGAAGGGACAGGATGTCCTGTCCCTTCTCATCCGCTTCATACAACGTGTTCAGAGCCTCTTGCGAGCGGTGGAACGTGCCATGAAACTTCGCTGTCCTTACTCTCAGTTCTCGCGGCCGAGGTAGGAGCCGTCGGTGGTGTTCACCTTGACCTTCTCGCCTTCGCCGATGAACAGCGGCACCTGGATCTCGGCGCCGGTTTCGACGGTGGCCGGCTTGGTGCCGGCGTTGGAACGGTTGCCCTGCAGGCCCGGCTCGGTGTGGGTGACGGTCAGGACGACGGAAGCCGGCAGCTCGACGGACAGCGGGGTGCCGTCGTGGAAGGACACGACGCAGTCGGTGCCTTCGAGCAGGAACTTGGCCTGGTCGCCGACCAGGGTCTTCGGAATGAAGATCTGGTCGTAGGTGGTCATGTCCATGAAGACGAAGTTGTCGCCGTCTTCATAGGAGTACTGGAGGTTGCGGTTGTCGACGGTTTCGAATTCCATCTTCATGCCCGCGTTGAAGGTCTTGTCGACGATCTTGCCGGAAAGCACGTTCTTGATGGTGGTGCGCACGAAGGCGGGGCCCTTGCCCGGCTTGACGTGCTGGAACTTGATGACGGTCCACAGCTGGCCATCGAGGTTCAGAACAGAACCGTTCTTGATGTCATTGGTAGTCTGTGCCAAATTAACTCACCTATTTCTTCATCTGACGGAAAAGCTTACAAAAAGCCTTGCTCATTATGCCACGGCGTGCATACTTTGGAGCATTGCCCTTCCATATATAAAGAAACCTCCCTCGGATTCGCATCCTTGGGAGGTTTCTTTAAAACGCTAGTTCAAGCGTGTCTTGATGTCGGGTAGAAACTACTCGATGATCTTGGTGACACGGCCCGAGCCGACGGTGTGGCCGCCTTCACGCACTGCGAAGGTCAGGCCCTCTTCCATAGCGATCGGCTGGATCAGCTCAACGCCGAAGGTAGCGTGATCGCCCGGCTGCACCATCTCAACGCCTTCCGGCAGGGTGATGACGCCGGTGACGTCGGTGGTACGGAAGTAGAACTGCGGACGGTAGTTGGAGAAGAACGGCGAGTGACGGCCGCCTTCGTCCTTGGTCAGCACGTAGACTTCGCCCTCGAACTTGGTGTGCGGGGTCACGGAGCCCGGAGCAGCCAGAACCTGGCCACGCTCGACCTGGTCACGGTTGATGCCGCGGAGCAGCAGACCGGTGTTGTCGCCAGCCTCGCACTCGTCCATCTGCTTGTGGAAGGTCTCGATGGAGGTGACGGTGGTGGTCTGGGTCGGACGGATGCCGACAATCTCAACGTTGGAGTTGACCGGGAGCTTACCACGCTCAACACGGCCGGTCACCACGGTGCCACGGCCAGAGATGGTGAAGACATCTTCGATCGGCATCAGGAACGGCTTATCCAGATCGTGGACCGGGGTCGGGATGTAGTCATCGACGGCGTCCATGAGCTTCTTGACCTGCTCAACCCACTTCTCGTGGTCCGGAGCGTCATCGTGCAGTGCACCGTAAGCGGACACGTGGATGACCGGGCAGTCACGATCGAAGCCATTTTCGTCGAGGAGGTCACGGACCTCTTCCTCAACGAGCTCGATGAGCTCTTCGTCGTCGACCATATCGCACTTGTTCAGAGCGACGAGGATCTTCGGGACGCCCACCTGACGAGCGAGCAGCACGTGCTCGCGGGTCTGAGCCATCGGGCCGTCGGTGGCGGCCACAACGAGGATGGCGCCATCCATCTGAGCGGCGCCGGTGATCATGTTCTTCACGAAGTCGGCGTGGCCCGGGCAGTGACGTGAGCGTAGTGACGCTTCTCGGTCTGGTACTCGATGTGGGCGATGTTGATGGTGATACCGCGGGCGGCCTCTTCCGGAGCGGAATCGATCTGGTTGAAGTCGTACTCCGGGTTGACATCCGGGTACTCCTCGTGCAGCACCTTGGAGATGGCTGCAGTCAGGGTGGTCTTGCCGTGATCGACGTGGCCGATGGTACCAATGTTAACGTGCGGCTTAGTACGCTCGTACTTTTCCTTTGCCATGTGTTTGTCCTCCTGGACGTCTCGTAGTAAGCCTTGAACTCACTTCAAGCACTCGCTACATTTTACTGGGTTTGACGGGTTTGTGCCACTTTGGAGCCCGAACCCAGTCAGCGCTACAAAATACTAGCGCTGACTGGAGACAGTTTCCACTTCAGTGGCAGCGCGTGTCACTCGCCGCGCTGGGCCTTGATGATCTCCTCGGAGACGTTCTTCGGAACCTCAGCGTAGGAGTCCATCTGCATGGTGAACATTGCGCGGCCCTGGGTCTTGGAGCGAAGATCGCCGATGTAGCCGAACATCTCGGACAGCGGGACCTTGGCGTCGATGACCTTGACACCGGTGGAGTCGGTCATGGACTGGATGGAACCACGACGTGCGTTGATGTCGCCCATCACATCGCCCATGTACTCTTCCGGAGTACGCACTTCCACGGCCATGATCGGCTCGAGGATGACCGGCTTGGCCTTCGGGGCAGCTTCCTTGAAGCACATGGAACCTGCGATCTTGAAGGCCATTTCGGAGGAATCGACGTCGTGGACCTGGCCGTCGGTGACGGTAGCCTTGACGCCAACCACCGGGAAGCCGGCGAGGATGCCGGATTCCATGGCTTCCTGCACGCCAGCATCGATGGAAGGAATGAATTCCTTGGTGATGTGGCCGCCGGTGACTTCGTTGACGAACTCGTAGGTCTCGCCGTTCTCGGTGTCGAGCGGCTCGAAGTTCATCAGGACCTTTGCGAACTGGCCGGAACCACCGGTCTGCTTCTTGTGCGTGTATTCCTGGTTCATGACGGCCTTGCGGATCGTCTCGCGGTATGCAACCTGCGGGTTACCGACGTTGCACTCCACCTTGAATTCACGACGCATACGGTCGACGATGATGTCGAGCTGCAGCTCGCCCATGCCGGAGATCAGGGTCTGGCCGGACTCTTCGTCGGTCTTCACCTGGAAGGTCGGATCCTCGTCGGACAGCTTCGCCAGAGCGATGCTCATCTTCTCCTGGTCGGCCTTGGTCTTCGGCTCCACGGCCACCTCGATCACAGGATCCGGGAAGGTCATGGATTCGAGGGAGATCGGGGACTTCTCGTCGCACAGGGTATCACCGGTGGTGACGTTCTTCAGACCCACGAAGGTGTAGATGTTGCCGGCTTCGGCGGCATCCACCGGGTTCTCCTTGTCGGCGTGCATCTGGAAGATCTTGCGACGCGTTCCTTCTTCTCCTTGGTGGAGTCGAGGACGGTGTCGCCCGGCTTGACGGAACCGGAGTACACGCGCACGAACACGAGCTTGCCGTAGAACGGGTGGGTGGAGATCTTGAAGACCAGTGCGGAGAACGGATCATCGGTGGTCGGCTTGCGGTCGATCTCGATGGACTCGTCCTGCGGGTCGAAGCCGACGATGGACGGAACGTCCTCCGGGCTCGGCAGGTAGTCGACGACGGCGTCCAGCATCGGCTGCACACCCTTGTCCTTGAAGGCGGAGCCGCAGAGCACCGGGTAGGCCTCACGGTTGATGGTGAGCTTGCGGATGCCGGCGCGGATCTCGTCCTCGGTCAGTTCGCCGGACTCGAGGTACTTCTCGAGCAGCTCCTCGTCGGACTCGGCGACCTGGTCGAGCAGCTCGGAACGATACTGCTCAGCCTTGTCCTGCAGGTCGGCCGGGATGTCGGTGGTGTCGTAGTGGGCACCCAGATCGCCGGAAACGTCGTTCCAGACGTAGGCCTTCATGCGGATAAGGTCGACGACGCCGGCGAAGTCGTTCTCAGCGCCGATCGGCAGCTGGACGACCAGCGGGGTCGCGCCCAGCTTGGTCTTGATGGTGTCGACGGAGTAGTAGAAGTCAGCGCCGAGCTTATCCATCTTGTTGATGAAGCAGATACGCGGAACGCCGTACTTGTCAGCCTGACGCCACACGGTCTCGGACTGCGGCTCCACGCCTTCCTTGCCATCGAACACGGCGACAGCACCATCGAGCACACGCAGGGAGCGCTCCACCTCGGCCGTGAAGTCCACGTGGCCAGGGGTATCGATGATGTTGATCTGGAACTTCTGCTTCTCGTCATGGGTCTGACGGTTCCAGAAGCAGGTGGTAGCAGCGGACTGAATGGTGATGCCGCGCTCCTGCTCCTGAGCCATGAAGTCCATCGTCGAGGCGCCATCGTGGGTCTCGCCGATCTTGTAGTTCTTACCGGTGTAGAACAGAATACGCTCGGTGGTAGTGGTCTTACCGGCATCGATGTGAGCCATGATGCCGATGTTACGGATCTGGTTGAGATCATTGAGCACGTCTAGTGCCATGATTGTTCCTTAACTCTCGTTCTCGACTAATTACCAGCGGTAATGAGCGAAGGCCTTGTTGGCCTCTGCCATCTTATGAGTATCCTCGCGGCGCTTGACAGAAGCACCGAGGCCGTTGGAGGCATCGAGGATTTCGTTGGCCAGACGCTCAGCCATGGTCTTCTCGCGACGGGCGCGGGAGAAGTCGGTGAGCCAGCGCAGAGACAGCGTGTTGGCGCGGCCCGGCTTCACTTCGACCGGGACCTGGTAGGTAGCGCCACCGACACGGCGGGAGCGAACCTCGAGGGACGGACGGATGTTGTCCAGAGCGCGCTTGAGAACGGCGACCGGCTCCTGGTCGGTCTTCTCCTTGACCATGTCGAGAGCGCTGTAGACGATGTCCTCGGCGATTGACTTCTTGCCGTCAAGCAGAATCTTGTTGATGAGCTGTGCCACAACGGTGGAACCGTAGATCGGATCCGGCAGCAGCTGATGCTTCTTGGAAGGTCCTTTACGTGACATATCTCTTACTTCGCCTTCTTTGCTCCGTACAGGGAACGACCCTGCTTGCGATCCTTCACACCCTGGGTATCGAGGGCGCCACGAACGATGTGGTAACGAACACCCGGCAGATCCTTGACACGGCCGCCGCGAACGAGCACGATGGAGTGCTCCTGCAGGTTGTGGCCTTCGCCCGGGATGTATGCGGTGACTTCCACACCGGAGCTCAGGCGCACACGGGCGACCTTACGCAGTGCCGAGTTCGGCTTCTTCGGGGTGGTGGTGTAAACACGGGTGCACACGCCACGACGCAGCGGGCTTCCCTTCAGTGCCAAAGTCTTGGACTTCTTCGGCTTTGCCTGACGTCCCTTACGGACGAGCTGTTCAATAGTAGGCAACTTGAATTCTCCGATTCAGTGGTTTCTCTTGTTTTCGTGTGACCGCCGCACTGCACCCACACTCCACGACACTGAATCGTAAAGATAGCCACAGTCCACCGGCCCGATGGCCCGTCCCTCTCTCACCGCCGCATTGCTGCGCGTGATGCAATCGAGTTCCGGGATATCCCAACCCGCACGCCTGTTACATAAGGCATGCCGTTGGCACACACGAATTACCAGTATACAGGTCTGCCGGACAATGCTGGATAATCGTGTCGCGACAGCAACGGCCGTTATACGAAGAGTGGCTCCGACGCCATCCTGCATCGGAGCCACTCTCCCACGCGCCACCTTGCGCGCATCGCTTCAAACCTCTGAGTCTTTTCATAACCCCATGCGGCCCGGCGCCCTCGCCGTACTGCCTATGCCGCCATCTCGAATCGCTATATTCGGTTGTTCTTCAGTTATATCTTGAAGGCGTTGCGCATGGGCCTCACGGCCATCGGCGCCTCATTGCGACCTGACGAATTCTCGACCGATCTGCAACTCCGGCCTTCACCTTTAGTATACCGCAAACGAACATATGACACGGGGCAAAACACCCCTAAATCCCAATATTTTCAATACTTAACCGAACTTCAGCGCAAAGCAACACAATCTAACATCGCCATGGAAAAACAGGTCAAAACAGAACAGCCTCTGAACCGTTCTGTACGGTTCAGAGGCTGCCTGACCGATGCCACGAATCACATTCAGGCGTTGACCGTTTCCTCGGACTCATCCTTGACGGCGTCCCCGGCTTCCGAAGCCTTGGCCGCGGAACCCTTCTCGCCATTGTCGGAATCCGGTGGATCTGATGCTTGTCATCGTGCTCGCGCCACCAGCTGGACAGCACCGAACCGGAGATGTTGTGCCATACGCTGAAGAAGGTGGACGGCACGGCGGCAAGCGGGTTGGACGCGAAGGAGCTCAGGGCCAGCGTGGCGCCCAAAGCGGAATCCTGCATGCCGACCTCGAAGGTGATGGCCTTCTGCTGCGCGTAGCGGAAGCCCTTCGGATACACCTTGTACATGAGCTTGGAGAAGCCGAAGCCCAGCGCGTAGCCGCACAGGTTGTGCAGGATGACCACCGGATGGCAAGCAGCGAGGATGCCACGAACAGCTTCGAACCATTGGCTGCGACCACGACGCCGATGATGAGCAGGATGGCGACCTGGGACACGATCGGCAGCGCACCGTGACCTTCTCGATCTTCTCCTTGAAGATGGCGTGGCAGATCACACCGAGCGCGATCGGGAACAGCACCACCTTGACCGCGTTGAGGAACAGGGACTCGACCGGCACGGTCACATACTGGGAGGCGAGCCACTGCATCAGCAGAGGAATCATGAACGGCGCGCACAGCGTGGACAGGATGCCGATGGACACGTCAAGCGCCACGTCGCCACGGCTCAGATAGCTCATCACGTTGGATGAGGTGCCGGACGGGCAGCAGCCGACCAGAATCACGCCCACGGCAAGCGGGCCGTCGAGACGGAAGATCCAGCACAGCAGCACGGCCACCAACGGCATGATCACGAAGTGGGCCACCGTGCCGACGACGACCATCAGCGGCTGGGTGAGGATACGTTTGAAATCGTCGAGCGTCAGCGTCAGGCCCATGCCGAACAGCACGATGCCCAGGAAGTATCCGGTGTAGGACTTGCCCCACAGGCTGGTTTGCGGCACGAAGTAGTTGAACACGGCCCATACGATCACGATCACGGTGAACCATTTGGCGAGCCAATCACCAAACGCCTTGATCTTCTGCATTGTCGTTTCCTCTTTTCTCAATCACGTTTCCATGGAAGTCATTTCCGGGGAAAACAAAACGGGACCGGCTTTCCGCCGACCCCGTCGTGACATCTTCCGTTGGAATTGCCTACAAATTAGGCACCCACCCATCAAGTGCGTAACATTCCGTTCACATAATGAACATCACTTGACGGCCGGAAGCGCAACACGCCGACGCGCGCACATCCAAAAAATCGTGTATAGTATCCATTCGTTGCGCTTCCGCATGGAAGTGAGAACATGGTGGCTATAGCTCAGTTGGTAGAGCATCTGATTGTGGTTCAGAAGGTCGCGCGTTCGAGCCGCGTTAGCCACCCCGGTGAAACCTCGGAAGAAATTCCGAGGTTTTTTGCTATCCGCGGCGGCCGAACGCGCGGAACCAGACTTTCCCGATCGCAAGCAACCCACAACAAAAGGAACGACCATGCTGTCTTTCGAAAACGACTACTCCTGCGCCGCGACGCCGGAAATCATCGCCCGTCTCGCCGAAACCGCGACCAGCCAGTATCCCGGCTACGGCACCGACGACGTCTGCGAAAGCGCCAAAGTCAAAATCCGCGAGGCCTGCGCATGCCCGGACGCCGAAATCTTCTTCCTCGTCGGCGGCACTCAGACCAACCAGGTCGTCATCGACGCCATCACCCCACCGTATGCGGGCGTGGTGGCGGCCACCACCGGACATGTGAACGTGCATGAGGCGGGCGCTATCGAATTCACCGGCCACAAAGTGCTCACGCTCCCCCACCATGACGGCAAAATCGACGCGGATGAACTCGACGAATACTGCGCCACGTTCTACGCGGACGGCAACTACACGCATATGGTGTTCCCCGGCTGCGTGTACATTTCGCAGGCCACCGAATACGGCACGCTGTACACGCTGGCCGAGCTCGAGGCGATCCGCAAGGTCTGCACGAAGTACGACATGCCGTTGTTCATCGACGGCGCGCGTCTCGGCTACGCGCTGACCGCCACCGGCAACGACGTGACGATCGAGGACATCGCGCGTCTCGCCGACGTGTTCTATATCGGCGGCACCAAGGTGGGCGCGATGTTCGGCGAGGCCGTGGTGTTCACGCACGGCAACATGCCGAAGCATTTCGTGACGATCGTCAAGCAGCATGGCGCGCTGCTGGCCAAGGATGGCTGCTGGGACTGCAGTTCGACACGTTGTTCACCGACGGCCTGTACCTGCGCATCGCCCGCCACGCCAACGATGCCGCGGACCGTATCCGCAAGGTGCTGGTGGAACGTGGCTACACGCTGACTTTCGATGCGCCGACCAACCAGATCTTCGTCACGCTCGACAACGAGACCTCCGAACGTCTGCAACGCGACGTCCGTCTCGGCTTCACGGAAAAGGCGGACGACACGCATACCGTGATGCGCATCTGCACCAGCTGGGCCACGACCGACGAGCAGGTGGACGAGCTGGTCGCACTGCTGTAAAAGACAGTCCGCAAAACAAGGAAAGCCGGGAAATCGATCCCGGCTTTTCGCTTATGCATAACGATTGTATTGCGATTGCGGCAGGCGCCATTCAGCGACGGTTATCGGCGATCGCCTCACGTTCCATCGCGACGAACTTACGTACGGACGATTCCACCGAATAATTGGTTTTCGTATGTTCGGCGTAGGTGCCGCCCCACTTGGCGAGCTGCGCCGGATGGTCGATCCACCAGTCGATACGACGGGCCAGCGCGTCCACATCGTCCACGGGGAACAACGATTCGTCCAGCAGCGCGAACTGGCCGGCCGCGCTCAGCGACGACGAGGCGATCACCGGCACCAGACCGGCGGCCATGCCTTCGATGACACTCACCGATTCGAGATCGGCGATCGACGGATGCACCAGCAGATCGCCGGAACGCAGCAACGCCGGCATGTCGGCATTCCGGTGGAATCCGATCGAAGCCGGACGAGACAACAGCCGTCCGGCCATACGCTGCAACCTCTTCTTAAGCGGCCCGGTGCCGGCGATCACCAATTCGATGTCCTGCGCGTGACGGCAGCGGGCGATCGCCCGGATCAACGCGACATGGTTCTTCTCATTGGTCAGTCGTCCCGACGCGACGATACGGAACGGCACCGGCGACGGCTCGTCCGCCTTGCGCTGCCGCTTCGGCGTGAACCGCGATTCGTAGCCGTTGGAGATGACATGCAGCTTCGACTTGTATCCATGCGAGCGCAGCAGGCTCGCACCCAATTCGGTCGGCACATGCACATGGTCGATCTTGCGGTACAGCCATATGTCGAACAGCCAGTAGATGAACGAGTCGATGCCGGGCACATATTTCAAAGGCCCCGCGGAATACGTGACGTTCTCCGGCTGCACGTGGTAGCCGGCCGTAACGGCGATGCCCATCTGTTTGGCGACCTTGCAGGCATGCTGGCCGAAACGGAACGGCGTGTAGATATGCACCACGTCCACACCATCGAACGCCTTGCGAAACAGCGTGTCGCTCGGCTCGGCGAACTGCATCTGCTGCTTCTTCGCCACCCAGCTGACCAACGGCACATGATTGACGCGCGCGGGATATTCGGGCGCGCCGATGCCCACCAAACGGACATGATGCCCCTGGCGCTCCAGCTCCTGCGCCCACTGCAACGCCGAATTCGAGGTGCCATTGCCCCGATTCCCCGACGTGTCGACCACCATGGCAATGGTCAGGGGGGGTTGCGTTTCATTCTTCTCATTCTCGGACATGCGTTCCATCCTACGCCGATGGCACAATAGAAGTCATGACTGAAGAGAATCGTGCCCTCGGCACTCCGCTTGGCAAGCATCCGACCGTGTTCTGTTCCTTGGCTCCGGCGAGCTGGGCAAGGAAGTCACCATCGAACTGATGAGACTCGGCGCATGGGTGTGCGCGGCCGATTCCTACGCCGGTGCGCCGGCACAACAGGTGGCGCACGAATACCGCGTGCTCGACATGGCCAACGCGGACCAGCTGCGCGCGCTGTTCGACGAAATCCAGCCGGACATCATCGTGCCGGAAGTCGAAGCGATAGCCACTTCCGAGCTTGCGGCCGCCGCAGCACGTGGCGCGCAGGTGGTGCCGAGCGCCGAAATCGCGGCGATCTGCATGGATCGCGAACGCCTGCGCGTGCTCGCACACGAGGAACTGGGACTGCGACCACCCCGTACCGTTTCGCCGGCTCTCTGGAAGAACTACGTGAGCGCGCAAATCGTCGGCTATCCATGCGTGGTCAAGCCGATCATGAGCTCCTCCGGCCACGGACAGTCCGTGGTACGTTCCACGGAAGCGATCGACGCGGCTTGGACCGAAGCGCAGGAAGGCCGCCGCGCACACGACGAAGGCGACGTGTCACGCGTGATCGTGGAGGCGCTCGCTCCACTCGACTACGAGCTGACCGTACTGACCGTCAGCTCCAGCGCCGGCATCGTGACCTGCGCTCCAATCGGACAACGTCAGGAAAGCGGCGACTACCGCGAATCCTGGCAGCCGGCCACCTTCACGCCGGACGTGCTCGAACAGGCCCAGCACATCGCACGAACCGCCGTGGAAGGTCTGGTGGCGAAGGCCAAGGCATCCGGCGAAAAAGGCTGGGGCGTGTTCGGCGTCGAACTGTTCGTGCTGACCGACGGAAACGTGCTGTTCAACGAGGTCTCCCCTCGTCCGCACGATACCGGCATGGTCACCATGGCTTCCCAGCGATTGAGCGAATTCGCATTGCACGCGCGCGCGATCCTCGGCCTGCCGATCGCACAGGAACATGTCGCCCTGTCGATTCCGCAAGGCACCGTCGCGGCAAGCCATGCGATCGTCGTCCAGGGCGATGGCGAAGCGGAATTCCGCAACGTCGCCGCCGCGCTCGCCGAACCGGGTACCGACCTGCGTATCTTCGCGAAGCCGGAAGTGCATGGGCACCGACGCATGGCAGTCGCGCTGGCCATCGGCGGCAACGAGGCGGATGCGCGCGCCAAAGCCGGGAACGTGGCCGAATCGCTCGACATCGCAATCGTTTGACGGCTATCGCCGGATGCTGAGACGAGGCTGCCGGAACGCGCCCAAAAGTCGCGCGATTGTAGCCTCCCGTTGGTATCTTGTTAACCGTCAAGTTCACCAAACTATCTACCTCCCACACACCAGGAAAGGCGAGTAATGGAGAAGTTGGAAAAGCTCTACGAGGGCAAAGCCAAGCAACTGTACGCAACTGACGATCCGGAGGTCCTCTGGGTCGAATACAAGAACTCCGCTACCGCAGGTGACGGCGAAAAGAAGGAAGACTTCGCCGGCAAGGGCAGGCTGAACAACCTCATCACCACGTTGATCTTCGATCTGCTCAAGAAGCGCGGCATCGACAGCCACCTGGTGGCACGCGTGGGCGAGACCTCCCAGCTGGTCAAGAAGGTCACGATGTTCCCGCTCGAGATCGTGCTGCGTAACACCGCGGCCGGCCACTTCTGCTCCCGCCTGGCGTCGAAGAGGGCATCGAGCTCAAGGAACCGGTGCTGGAGTACTTCCTGAAGAACGATGACCTGCACGATCCGTTCGTGAACGACGACGATCTGGTGGCGCTCGATGTGTGCACCCGCGAGGATCTGGCCGAAATCGCGCCGCTCGCCCGTCGCATCAACGAAGCCCTGATCGAAATCTTCGCCAAGATCGACGTCAAGCTGGTCGATTTCAAGATCGAGATGGGCCGCACCTCCGACGCACGCTGCTGCTCGCCGATGAAATCACGCCGGATTCCTGCCGTCTGTGGGATCAGCGCGACCATTCCGGCAAGGTGGAGCACCTCGATAAGGACCTGTTCCGCCGCGACCTGGGCGACATCATCCCGGCATACGAGGAGATCGAAAGCCGCTTGGCCGAGCTCGCCAAGTCCGAGGGCATCGAAGTCGCAGAGTAATGCGTTTGCAAGCCCGCATCTGAAGCGAAAGCCGGATGCGGGCTTCCTTGTTATATCGCAATCCTTCATTCTTTTGTCAATCCAAATCCAATAACCCCTCTTTTTCAAGGAGTTGACCATGGTTTTTCGCGTGTACGTGGAAAAGAAGCCGGGCTTTGACGTCGCGGCCCAGCAGCTCGCCAACGAGTTGCGCACCATTCTCGGCATCGAAGCTTTGAAGAACGTCCGTCTCGTCAACCGTTACGACGTGGAAGACATCAGCGAGGAGCTGTTCGCCCAGGCCACGCCGACCGTGTTCAGCGAGCCGCAGGTGGACAACGTCTACGCCGACCTGCCTGATTTCGGTTCCGACACCGTGTTCGCGGTGGAGTATCTGCCCGGCCAGTTCGACCAGCGTGCGGATTCCGCCAGCGAGTGCATCCAGCTGATCTCCCAAGGCGAGCGTCCGACGGTTCGTTCCGCCAAGGTGTATGCGTTGGAAGGCGAACTTTCCGAAGCCGATGTCGAGGCCATCAAGCATTACGTGATCAATCCGGTGGAAGCCCGTGAAGCCTCTCTGGATGTCAAGACCACGCTGAAGACCCAGGTGCCGGTGCCAGGCAAGGTGGAAGTCATCGACGGCTTCCGTTCTATGAGCGACGCCGAGCTTGAGCAGTTCATCGAGGACCGTGGTCTCGCCATGGATCTGGCCGACCTGCAGTTCTGCCGTGAGCACTTCACCGAGGAGCAGCGCGACCCGACGATCACCGAGATCAAGGTGATCGACACGTATTGGTCCGACCATTGCCGTCACACCACGTTCGGCACGCAACTTGACGAGGTTTCGATCGACGATGCCACCGTCAAGGCCGCGTTCGACAAGTATCTTGAGATGCGTCACGAGCTGGGCCGCGACGCCAAGCCGGTATGCCTGATGGATATGGGCACGATCGGCGCGAAGTGGCTTAAGAAGAACGGCATTCTGAAGAATCTCGACGAATCCGAGGAAATCAACGCCTGCACCGTCAAGGTGAAGGTGGATGTGAACGGCCATGACGAGGATTGGCTGTTCCTGTTCAAGAACGAGACGCACAACCACCCGACCGAGATCGAACCGTTCGGTGGCGCGGCCACCTGCATCGGCGGCTGCATCCGCGACCCCCTGTCGGGCCGTTCCTACGTGTATCAGGCGATGCGTGTGACCGGTGCCGCCGATCCGACCGTGCCGGTTTCCGAAACGCTTGAGGGCAAGCTCCCCCAGCGTAAGCTCGTCACCACCGCCGCGGCCGGCTACTCCTCCTACGGCAACCAGATCGGTCTGGCCACCGGCCAAGTGAATGAGATCTATCACCCCGGTTATGTGGCCAAGCGCATGGAGGTCGGCGCGGTCGTGGCCGCGACTCCGGCCGATCATGTGCGCCGCGAGACCCCGGCTCCGGGAGACAAGGTCATCCTGCTCGGCGGCCGCACCGGTCGTGACGGCATCGGCGGCGCCACCGGCGCTTCCAAGGCGCATAACGTCGAATCGCTGGAGCTTGACGGCGCCGAAGTGCAGAAGGGCAACGCGCCGGTTGAGCGCAAGCTGCAGCGTCTGTTCCGCCGTGGTGACGCGTGCCGTCTGATCAAGCGTTGCAACGATTTCGGCGCCGGTGGCGTGTCCGTGGCGGTCGGCGAGCTGGCCGACGGCCTGTACGTGGACCTCAACAAGGTGTCCAAGAAGTACGAGGGTCTTGACGGCACCGAACTGGCGATCTCCGAATCCCAGGAGCGCATGGCCGTGGACGTGGCCGCCGAAGATGTGGACGAGTTCCTCGCTACGCCAAGGAAGAGAACCTCGAGGCCGAGGTCATTGCGACCGTGACCGAGGATCCGCGCATGACGATGGTGTGGAACGGCGACACGATCGTGGACCTTTCCCGCGAATTCCTCGCCTCCAACGGCGCTCCGAAGCATCAGGTGGTGCATGTCGAGGCGCAGCACGGCTACACGACGCCGTGGACTTCCGGCACGCTTTCCGAGCGCATGCACACCATGCTCACCGACCTGAACGTGGCTTCCAACAAGGGTCTTTCCGAGCGTTTCGACTCCACCATCGGCGCGGGCACCGTGCTCATGCCGTTCGGCGGTAGGAAGCAGCTGACCCCGAACATGGCCATGGTCGCCAAGCTTCCGGTGTTCGGCGAGACCACCACCGCTTCCGCGATGGCCTGGGGATTCAACCCGTACATCATGGAGCAGAACCAGTTCACGGGCGCGTACCTGTCCGTGGTCGAATCGCTTTCGAAGCTGGTTGCCGCCGGCTTCGAACATGAGAAGGCGTACCTAAGCTTCCAGGAGTATTTCGAGAAGCTGCGTGACGAGCCGGAACGGTGGGGCAAGCCGATGGCCGCCGTGCTGGGCGCTGATGGCCCAGGTAGATCTGGGCGCGGGCGCGATCGGCGGCAAGGACTCCATGTCCGGCACGTTCGAGCAGCTTGACGTTCCACCGACCCTGATCTCCTTCGCCGTGGCGGTGGGCAATATGAAGCGCGCCACCTCCCCCGAGTTCAAGGCGCCGGCCACCGTGTGGTCCGCATCGCCCCGCGCTATAAGGCCGATGGCCTCACGCCAGACAAGGACGCGTTGCTGGAGGTGTTCTCCGCGGTCGAGGAGCTTACCGATTTCGGCGATGCGCTGGCCGTGTCCACGCCGGGCTACGGCGCCACCGCCGAGGCGATCTTCAAGATGACGGTCGGCAACCAGATCGGCATGAAGCTGGACGACGGCATTGCCGTGGACAACCTGTTTGCTCCGGCCTATGGCTCCTTCATCATCGAGCTTGCCGACAACGCGAAGGTTCCGGCCGTGTCCAACCTGGTGGAAGTCAGCGAGGTCGGCGAAACCACCGAGGAGTATTCGTTCGTGGCCGCCGGCGAGACGCTTGATCTGGCCGAGCTGCAGGATGCATGGGAGGGCGGCATCGAATCCGTGTTCCCGTACCGCTCCAAGGGCGAGGAGAAGGGCAAGACCGTTGAGACCGTGTCCTTCGACGCTCCGAAGAAGACCGTGTACACCGGCACCGGCGTGGCCAAGCCGCATGTGATCATCCCGTGTTCCCGGGCAACAACTGCGAATACGATTCCGCGGCCGCCTTCGAACGCGCGGGCGCGACGTGAGCACGCTCATCGTGAACAACCTCACCCCGGCGGCCGTGGCCGAATCCACAACGCGTTGGTAGAGGAGATCAAGAAGAGCCAGATCATCATGATTCCTGGCGGCTTCTCCGGCGGCGACGAACCGGACGCTCCGCCAAGTTCATCACCGCGTTCTTCCGCGCTCCGGCCGTGACCGAGGCCGTGCGCGACCTGCTGAACAACCGTGATGGCCTGATGCTCGGCATCTGCAACGGTTTCCAAGCGCTTATCAAGCTTGGCCTGGTGCCGTACGGCGACATCGTGCCGATGACCGCCGAATGCCCGACGCTGACGTTCAACACCATCGGCCGCCACCAGAGCCGTCTGGTGCGCACCCGCGTGGCTTCGAACCTCTCCCCGTGGCTTGCGAAGACCGAGGTGGGCGACATGCACACCATCGCCATCTCCCACGGCGAGGGCCGTTTCGTGGCTTCCGACGACGTGCTCGCCCAGCTCAAGGCCAATGGCCAGATCGCCACGCAGTACGTGGACGAGAACGGTGTGCCGGGCATGGATCTGGACGTGAACCCGAACGGTTCGCTGCTGGCCATCGAAGGCATCACCAGCCCGGACGGCCGCGTGTTCGGCAAGATGGGCCACTCCGAGCGCTACAGCAACGGCACGTTCGTGAACGTGCCCGGCGAGAAGGACCAGCCGCTGTTCGCGGCCGGCGTGGAGTACTTCACTGCCTGAGCATCGAGACTCTTTTCACGCTCACATAATCAAGGTGGGTTCGAAATCTCATGATTCCGAACCACCCTTTCATATACAGCAATCCGCGACATTCGTCATAGCAGCCGCTTCAGGCGGAAAGGTAGCCCTCGGCGAGATCGACGGGCCTGTTGGCGCGTTCCACCGCATCATCGCTGGATTGCGCGGTTTGTCTGATGATGTCGTCGTAACCGGTCAGGGCGGCGAAAGGCATGAATTGGGCGGCACGGTTATGCATGCTCATATGGGCATGCGTCTGCGATTGGTGATGCGGCAGATCGATGATGTCGTCGTAGCGATGGGTTTCCGTAAGGCTCATGCCGCATGACCTCCTATCTGCTTGTTGCGCTGCTGGCCTGTGGCGTCATCGAACATATCCATGGCCTTGATGATGGAATTTCTGCCGAATTTGCGTTTGATGTCCAGAAGCGTTTGCTGCATATGCAGTTCGGCGTCCCCTCGTGGCGAATCCTTGGAACCACCATCGGCGGAACGCATAGCCTCGCATTCGGCCGCATCAGCGGAAGCGGAATCCACCGGCGCTTCCATCGCGGCGAACAAATCAGGCTGCGTATATTCGGACGCGGCCGCCTGCCGCCGTTCCTCAAGTTGCTCGTCGGTCAGCACATCGGCGGCGACCACATTCAGCCGACGGACCAGCAAACGCCTGTCTACGATCGAAAGGAAAAGCTTATCGACCGCGTCGCAAATACGCGACGTAGCCGACGTCGGCTCCGGCAATGCGATCGACCCGGTGGCCGGCTTGGGTACGCGGCGGCCATACCTGTCGATCGAAACAGGGCCGTCGTATGTTGCCGCGGCATGTTCGGCAATCGCCTTCAAATCAGCGGAACCGTCCTTGCCAAGCCGTTTCGGATCGAGACTTGCCATGTCGTAGCCGACCATCAATCCCACTCTGCCGGCTTTCACGCCCTTCGCTACCAAATCCAATGACAGCGTATCCGCCATTTCACGCACAATCAGCCGGGCTGCGTCGAATCCCGCCGGCCCTGTCAGCACTTGTCCGGAACTCAAGCTGTGCCCCGACGGCTTGTACACTTTGATGTCCGCGATGGTGCACGGCTCCCAACCCCACGCATGGTCGATGAGCAGTTCGGCGTTCACACCGAACATCTTGTACAGTAGATCTTCGTTGTAGTATTCGTCGGCACGGCCAATGGAACAGCGAGCGATATCCCCCATGGTCGCCAGTCCGTGCGCTTCGAGCTTCCTTGCATATCCACGCCCCACACGCCAGAAATCGGTAAGCGGCCGGTGATTCCACAACAATCTCCGGTACGACATCTCGTCAAGCCGGGCGATGCGAATGCCGTCCTCCCCCGCCTGGATGTGTTTGGCCACGATATCCATAGCCACTTTGGCCAGATACATGTTCGTGCCGATGCCCGCGGTGGCGGTGATGCCGGTCTGGGTGTGGATATCGCGGATGATGTCACGGGTCATCTCCTCCACCCCTTTTCCATAGGCGCGCAGATAGCCGGTGACGTCCATGAACACCTCGTCCACCGAATAGACGTGGATATCCTCAGCCGAAACGTATTTCAGATAAATACCGTAGATTTTCGCACTCATCGCCAAGTAATGAGACATGCGCGGTTTGGCGATGAACACGTCAGCAGCCAGATTCGGATTGGCCGCGAGCGCCTTCGCATCATACGATTTCCCCGTCAGCACACCGCCTGGAGCCGCGGCGCGACGGACCGCGTTGATTTCCTTCAGTTTCGCTTTGACTTCGAATAGGCGGGCGCGTCCGGGCAGACCGTATGCCTTCAACGACGGCGAGATCGCAAGACAGATGGTTTTGTCGGTCCTCTCCTGGTCCGCCACCACCAAGTGTGTGGATAGCGGAGGGAATCCATGTTCCACGCATTCCGAGGACGCATAGAAGGATTTGAGGTCGATTGCCACGTATATCCGTCCGGCCATGATGCTCCTTCCATGCAATGCTCATACGGGGGACTTCCCGCACCCCGACGACCGTGATTCGCGTTTTCAACGTCTTCCATCATAACAGCTTTTTCGAACGGCTGTTCGATTGCATGTCCGGTTCCATATACCGTCTGAGAACTGGACAAAACCCGACTCTTGTAGCCGCCCATTGATACTGTTGGACGATAGCGAACCCCTTGTCTCCATGGTTTTGGAAGGAGCTTTGGCTTGTCAGCTGAACTCGAAGACATCCACGAGGAATGCGGTATTTTCGGCGTTTGGGGCCACTCGGACGCCGCCCGACTCACCTACTTCGGTCTACACGCGCTGCAGCATCGCGGTCAGGAGGGTGCCGGCATTGTCTCCAACGATAATGGTCATCTCATCGGTCATCGCGGAACGGGTCTGCTGACCAAGTGTCAGCGACGAACGGGAAATCGAACGCCTGAAAGGAGACAAAGCGATCGGCCATGTGCGTTACGCCACAGCCGGTTCCGGCGGCACCGACAACATCCAGCCGTTCATCTTCCGCTTCCATGACGGGGATATGGCGTTGTGTCACAACGGCAATCTCACCAATTGCCCCTCCTTACGCCGCAAGCTGGAGGACGAGGGAGCGATCTTCCATTCGAACTCCGACACCGAAGTGCTCATGCACCTCATCCGTCGTTCCAGCAAGCCCACGTTCATGGACAAGCTCAAGGAAGCGCTCAACACCGTGCACGGCGCTTCGCCTATCTGATCATGACCGAACATGCCATGATCGGCGCGCTCGATCCGAACGGATTCCGTCCGCTGTCCCTTGGCAGGATGACGAACGGCGCCTATGTGCTCGCTTCCGAGACCTGCGCGCTCGACACTGTCGGAGCCGAACTGGTGCGTGACATCCGCCCGGGCGAGATCGTGGTCGTGGATGACGATGGCTACCGCATCGACGTTACACGGATCAGACCCAGCTGGCCATCTGCTCGATGGAATTCATCTACTTCGCACGCCCCGATTCCAACATCTACGGCGTGAACGTGCATTCGGCCCGCAAGCGCATGGGCGCGCGCCTGGCTCAGGAATCCCCCGTCGACGCCGATATGGTCATCGCCGTGCCGAACTCCTCCCTGTCGGCGGCTTCCGGCTATTCGGAGGAGGCCGGCCTGCCGAACGAAATGGGTCTGATCAAGAACCAGTACGTGGCACGCACCTTCATCCAGCCCACGCAGGAGCTGCGCGAGCAGGGCGTGCGTATGAAGCTGTCCGCAGTGCGCGGCGTGGTCAAGGGCAAGCGCGTGGTCGTCATCGATGATTCCATCGTGCGCGGCACCACCTCGAAGCGCATCGTGCAGATGCTCAAGGAGGCCGGGGCGGCCGAAGTGCATATGCGCATCAGCTCCCCGCCGCTGAAGTACCCGTGCTTCTACGGCATCGACATCTCCACCACCAAGGAGCTGATAGCGGCCAAGAAGTCCGTCGACGAGATCCGCGACTACATCGGAGCCGATTCACTGGCGTTCCTGTCGCTCGACGGCTTGGTGGAATCCATCGGCCTTGGCGCAGACGCACCGTATGGCGGCCTGTGCGTAGCCTACTTCAACGGCGACTATCCGACCGCCTTGGACGACTACGAAGCCGACTTCCTGAAGTCGCTCACTCCGGAGGATCGTGTCCGTCTGCCCGAATTCGCCCTGTACAAGAGCAAGTACGAAGGCAACGAATACACCACCACTTCATCCCAAGAAGAACACTGAGACCCGAGAAAGGTTAGATATGCCAAAAGCATATGAGGAAGCCGGCGTAAGCGTGAGGCCGGTTACGAAGTCGTCAAGCGTATCAAGTCCCACGTGGCGCGCACCAACCGTCCGGGCGTGGTCGGCGGCATCGGCGGCTTCGGCGGATTGTTCGATCTCGCTTCCCTCGGTTACAAGGAGCCGGTGCTGATTTCCGGCACCGACGGCGTCGGCACCAAGCTGGTCGTGGCCAAGATGGCCAACAAGCACGACACCATCGGCATCGACTGCGTGGCCATGTGCGTCAACGATATCGCCGCCCAAGGCGCCGAGCCGCTGTTCTTCCTGGATTACATCGCCTGCGGCAAGAACAATCCGGCTCTGCTCGAGCAGGTCGTCTCCGGCGTGGCCGACGGCTGCGTGCAGGCCGGTTCCGGTCTGATCGGCGGCGAGACCGCGAGATGCCGGGCATGTATGACGAAGACGAGTACGATCTGGCTGGCTTCGCGGTCGGCGTGGCCGAAAAGTCCGCTATCGTCGACGGCTCCACCATCGCTGAGGGCGACGTGCTTATCGGCCTGCCGTCCACCGGCGTGCATTCCAACGGTTTCTCCCTGGTGCGCAAGGCCCTGTTCGAGCAGGCCGGCTACACCGTGGACACCGTACTGGACGAACTGGGCGGTGAGAAGCTTGGCGACGTGCTGCTCACTCCGACCAAGATTTACGTGAAGGCCCTTTCCCCGCTGTTCAAGGCGGGCGTGGTCAAGGGCGTCGCGCATATCACCGGCGGCGGTTTCATCGAGAACATTCCGCGTATGATTCCGGACGGTCTTGCCGCCCATATCAACCTCGGCTCCTGGCCGGTGCTCCCGATCTTCGACGTGCTCGAGAAGGCCGGCAGCATCGACCATATGGAAATGTTCAACATCTTCAACATGGGTATCGGCATGGTGCTGGCCGTCAGCGCCGAAGATGCCGATAAGACCATGGAACTGCTAAAGTCCAATGGCGAGGCCGGCTATGTGCTGGGCAATATCGTCAAGAAGACCGGCGAGGACGTCGAACTGCAGTAAACGAACATACGGGGGTAGCCGAACAGGCACCCCCGATATTATTTCTTGAGATTGGCACTCTTCCCCATAAGGGATACAACAGGAGGAAATATGAAGGTTCTGGTCATTGGTTCCGGTGCGCGTGAACATGCCATCGCCCACGCGCTCATGCGTGGCGGCAGCGTCAGCGAGGTCACTGTGGCCCCAGGCAATCCGGGCATGGAGCTTGACGGCATCCGCACCACGCAGCTCAACCCGTCCAATCATGCGGCGCTCATCGATTTCGTGAAGAACAATGGTTACGATTGGGTGTTCGTCGGACCGGAAGTGCCGCTTATCGAAGGCATCGTCGACGATTTCGCTGCCGCCGGCATCAAGGCGTTCGGCCCGAACAAGGCCGCCGCGCAGATCGAGGGTTCCAAGGACTTCGCCAAGCAGCTTATGGAACGTCACGACATTCCGACCGCGAAGTACCAGACGTTCGACGATTTGGAGCGTTCCACCGCTTATGTGCGCGAGCATGGCGCGCCGATCGTCATCAAGCCGATGGCCTGGCCGCAGGCAAGGGCGTGACCGTGGCGATGGATGAGGAGACCGCCATCGCCGCTTTGGAGGACATTTTCGTGGACCACCGCTTCGGCAACGCCGGCGCGAAGGTGGTTATCGAGGATTTCCTTGAGGGTCAGGAATTCTCTCTGATGAGCTTTGTGAACGGCACCGATTTCTGGCCGATGCCGATTTCGCAGGATCATAAGCGTGCCTACGATGGCGACAAGGGTCCGAACACCGGCGGCATGGGCGCCTACAGCCCGGTTCCGCAGATCGGTCAGGATGTGATCGACACCGCCATCGAAACCATCGTCAAGCCGACCGTTCAGGCCATGGCCGACGAGGGCACGCCGTTCACCGGCATTCTGTACGCCGGCCTCATCGCCACCGCCGACGGACCGAAGGTCATTGAATTCAACGCGCGTTTCGGCGATCCAGAGACCGAAGTGGTGCTGCCGAAGCTCACGTCCGATCTCGGTGCCGGCATCAACGCCATTCTCAACGGCGAAACCCCGGAATTCACGTGGGATGAGGACAATGCCACTCTTGCGTGGTGATCGCTTCCGAAGGTTACCCGACCAACGTGGTCAAGGGTGCCGCGATTCCTGAGATCACGGTAGATGACGATTCCCATGTCTACTATGCGGGCGTCGCACGTGGCGAGCATGGTCTCGTGGCCAACTCCGGTCGCGTGCTGCTGGTCGAGTCCTCCGCTGCGGACATCAAGGCCGCGCAGGACAAGGTCTACGCGATCATCGACAAGCTCGACACCAAGGGCATGTTCTACCGTCACGACATCGGTTTCAAAGCGCTGAACGCGTGATGATGGTGTGTTGGCTGCGCTGAACCAATAGCCGTTGAGGGGCTGTTCCAATAGTTTGGAACAGCCCCTCAATATTTTAAGATTTGTGCGGCAGGCGCGTCGTCGCCCACCACACGCCTGCCGTGACGAGGACGTGCGCGAATTCCGTGCGGCACGACACGAAGGCGCACAACGGTACGTCGAGTGTCGAGCCGTGCGGCAGGCGCGCCGTCCTCATTACGGCAGGTCCATGAAGGAGGTGTCTTTCAGGTAATTCTTCCCCGTGGTGATGTCGTATTGAATGAGCTTGTAATCGGCCAGCAGCTGCTTGGTCTCGGCGTCGAAATCCTCTTCGGCCATGGGCTCGCCCTTGGCGTTCAGATAGATGTTCTGACCTTCCGGAATGCGGTCCCAGCCTTGGATGTTGTTGACCACCGGCGGTTCCATGGCCGAGATCTTGGAGTGCATTTCGGTGAGGAACGCCAGATACGGCGACACCTTGGCATCCATATGCTCGGCGGCCTGCGCCACAAAGAAGTTGGGCGACGAATAGTCGCGTTGCCTATCTTGTTGCCTTGCGTGCCGGAAGCCTTGTTGGACCAGATGAAGTAGTCCGTCTGATGCAACGCCAGCGAGTTGCCGTCATCAGCGGAAGCCGACGAGTAGATGCCCGGCAGATGGTCTCCGTAGAAGACCACGGTGACCGGCTTGCCGAGCTTGTCGAGTTCGCTGAGGAATCCGGCGGTCGCCCCATCCGTCAGGGACGCGCCCTTTTGGTAGGTTTCGATGGATTCCTTCTCGTCGTCCTTCAACGGCTTTCCCGTGGTGGAGGAGGCTTTGAAGTCGTTGTGCTTGTACCAGTCATGGTAGGGCATGTGGTTCTGCATGGTGATGACCTGCAGGAACTGGTTCGACTTGGTTTTCCTGACTTCCTCCAGCGTGCTTTGGTAGGTGGCCTCGTCGGAGACGTACGGCGAATCGTCGATCTTGTCCTGATGCGAGATGACGTCCGGCCCGGTCAGCGTGTAGAAATGCGAGAAGCCGAACTTCTTGTAGTTGGTGGCGCGCGAATACATGGACGATTCGTACGGGTGCAGGCCAATGGAGTTCTTTGCGGCGCCCCACATCTGGTTGATTGTCGGCGTCCAATGCTCGCTCGGCACCAGCTGCTGGTATGGGCTGGTCAGGGAGGAATCGAAATTCGCCATGCTCAGGCCGGACAGTCCCATGTATTCCAAGTTGGCGGTGCCGCCGCCGTATCCGGAGGACAGCATCAGGCCGGACGTGGTATTCTGCTTGATCTCACGGATCTTCGGCATGGAATCCTTGTTGACTTTGAGTCCCGGCACGCGTGACGGGTCGGAGAAGGATTCGGACAGCACGTAGATGACGGTGCTGTCGGTCATGTTCGCGGAACGTTTCGCGTTGATCTTCTTCGCGGCCTTCTCATAGCGGGCCGCGACCTGCTTCATGGTCTCTTCGGAATAGTCGTCCGGCTTGACCATGACTTTCGGGTTGAGCTGACGGGTGAACGCCACCAGCGGCCCGTTGCGCTGGGCGTCGTATACGGAGTCCCACATGGAAGGCTTGTCTCCCATGACGGTGGCGAAGGTCTTGGCCCAGGAGCCGACGGTACTCACCTGCATCGAATACAACGTGAAGAACAGGCCGGGAAGTAGAATCAGCAGCAGGCGCGTGATCGCGTTCACTGAACGCGATTGCTTGTCCGAGCCGCGGAAGAGCTTACCATGCCGCGCGTCACGACGGTTCAGGAAGACGAACAGCGCCACGAAAGCCGCGAATGCCACGACCGCAATCAGAATGGTCCATTGCGCGCCGGCCGGCATGAAGCCCATCAGATTGCCCGCATCGGCTTTGAGGAAGTTCAGGTCGCTTGGCAGAATCGCCTCGTATCGAATCGACACTTTGAAATGCTCGATCACCGCGACGATGAACGTCACCGCCAGAAATATCGGCGTGGCCACCCAGAAACGGTTGGTGAGCATGAGCAGGATCACGTACAGGACGCCCCACAGTATGAGGTTGAGCACAGCCACAAAATTGGCGCTGGTGAACATCTTGCCGACGAATCCCCAGCCGGTGAGCCACATGTTGTTCGATAGTTGGACTCGAGTGGCGGATTCGCTGACACCGATCTGCAGGGCGGCAACGCCCACCGCATCGAACAGTACGAATAGCACGCCGTAGAGCCAGCCGGGGAACTCCTTGCCCGCTTTCTTGGCCATCGGGTCCACGGTAGCGATGTCGAGCTCCTCAATCGGCTCGTTTTTCGATGTTGCTTTGGTCACGCATAACCCCACTTAGTTCGTTTGCAATGCCCTATTGTCATATATGCGTCTGAAAAAGACAACGTCCAACGTTTTTTCTTTACGATTTTTACGATTGGATTGCGCCGATGGCGATACGATTCCAACGGAAATACGGCAGACAGCCGCTACTTGTCCGCCTTCCGGCAGTCCTCGCACAGGCCGAACACCTCCAGCGTGTGCCGTTCGATGGTGAAGCCGTACTTGTCGGAGATGCCTTTCAGCCAGCTTTCGGAAGGCGATTCAATTTCCACGGTTTTGCCGCAGTTCGTACAGACGAGGTGATGATGGTGCCCGTCATCGCCGCACAGGCGGAACAGCTGCTGCCCGTCGAGACGGACCGTGTCGGCGCGGCCGGCTTCAGCCAGGGCGTTGAGCTGCCGGTAGACCGTGGCGAGTCCGATATGTTCGCCACGGTCTTCCAGCTTGCGGTGCAGCTCCTGCGCGGAGATGAATTCGTCGCAGCCGTTCAGCGCGTCGCGGATGGCGTCTTTCTGGCGGGTCTGCCGCACGATATGTTCACTCATTACTTATGATGTCAGGCTTTCTTCAAGTCGTCCCAGCAGCCGGTGGCTTCAAGGTCGGCTACGGTTTTGGCGGTGTCGTCGGTCAGCACGGTGATGTGTCCCATCTTGCGGTCGTGGCGCACTTCCGCCTTGCAGTAGTCGTGCACGTTCCATTCGGGATGGTCGGCGATGAGCGCACGGGTCGGCGCCACATGCTGGCCGAGCACGTTGACCATGACGGCGGGCTTGAGCAGCTGCGGCTGTTCGAGCGGCCAGCCGGCGATGCCGCGAATGTGCGCGTCGAACTGGTCGAACGAGCAGGCTCGATGGTGTAGTGGCCGGAATTGTGCGGACGTGGGGCCAGTTCGTTGACGATGACCTTGTTGTCTTTGGTGATGAACAGTTCGATGGCCAGAATGCCGGCGAGTTCGAAGCCTTTGGCCAGTCGCAACGCCAGCTCGTGCGCCTCCTTGGCCACGGTTTCGTCCACTTCGGCCGGCGCGATGGTCATGTGCAGGATGTTGTTGCGATGCTCGTTGCGCACGATCGGGAAGGTCACGTAATCCTTGCCGTTGCCGGCGACGAGGATGCTCGCTTCGAACGCGAAATCGACGAAGCTTCCAGAATGCTTGGCGGGAAGCTGCGTCATGGTCGGCGCGGGCGCGCACCTGCTCCAAGTCGGCTTCGGACTTGAGCACGGTCTGGCCGTGGCCGTCGTAACCGCCGGAACGGGTTTTGAGCACAGCCGGATAGTGGATCTCATCAAGTGCCGCTTCAAGTTCCTCGACGCTGTTGACAGCCTTCCACGGCGCGGTGGGCGTGCCATGGTCGTTGATGAACCGCTTCTCGTTGACACGGTCCTGCGTGACGCGCAGCAGATCGGTGCCTTGCGGGGCCGCCGCGAGGGAACGAACTTGATCGATGGCGTCGGCGTCCACGTTCTCAACTCGTAGGTGAGCACGTCGGACTTTTCAGCCAGTTCGCGGATGGCGGCGATGTCGTCGTATTCGGCGGTCACTTGGAAATCCGCGACCTGAGCGGCCGGACAGTCGGGTGTCGGGTCGAGCACGCCGATGCGGAAGCCCATGTAGCGTGCGGACAGCGCCATCATGCGGCCGAGCTGGCCGCCACCGATGATGCCGATGGTCGCGCCGGGCATCAGTCGTTCGATACGGCCGTTGGTTTCCTCAGACAAGCTGGGCATTGGATTCAGCCACCTTTTCCTTCAGGGAGTCACGATAGTCCTGCAGCGCCTTGGCCAGTCGCTCGTCGGTGGTACTCAGAATGCTCACCGCGAGCAGGCCGGCGTTGGTTGCGCCGGAGTTGCCGACGGCGGTGGTGGCCACCGGAATGCCGCCCGGCATCTGCACGATGGACAGCAGCGAATCCCAGCCGGACAGCGCGTGGGAGCGTACCGGCACGCCGATGACCGGCAGTGTGGTCTGCGCCGCGACCATGCCCGGCAGGTGGGCCGCGCCGCCCGCGCCGGCGATGATGATCTTCAGCCGTTGGCACGGGCGTTGTGCGCGAACTCACCCATCAGTTCCGGGGTGCGGTGCGCGGAAATCACCTGCTTCATGTACGGCACCTCGAACTGGTCGAGCATCTCGCATGCGTGCTTCATGGTCTCCCAATCGCTTGCCGATCCCATGATCACCGCGACTTCAGGCTTGTTGTCTGCCATCAAAACCTCCGAAGGATTTACGTAGACTTACGTGTTCCAGAACACCGCCTACTTTACTTACTTGGCTCGATGTGCAGCACGACCTTTCCGAAAACGTCGCCGTCGACCACTTTGTGGAACGCCGCGGGCGCGTCGGCAAGCGCGTAGGTGGAGTCGATGACGGGGTGCAGGTCGGCGTGTTCCACGAATTTGAGCAGTCGTGCGAAGTCGTCACGCGAACCCATGGTGTTGCCTTGCACGCGAATGTCCTGGAAGAAGATGCGGGTCAGTTCGGCTCCAGGCTGGTCTCCTGTGGTGGCTCCGCAGATGGCGATGGTGCCGCCGGGGCGTACGGATTTGACGGAATGGCTCCAGGTGGCCGCGCCGACCGATTCGATGACGGCGTCGACCTTATGCGGCAGTCGCGCGCCGGTTTCGAAGGCGGCGTCGGCTCCGATGGCGATCGCGCGGTCTCGTTTCTCTTCGCTGCGTGACGTGACGAACACTTCCAGTCCTGCCGCATGGGCGAGTTGGATGGCCGCTGTGGACACGCCGCCGCCCGCGCCTTGGATGAGCACGGTGTCTCCCGGTTTCACGTTGGCCGATGTGAACAGCAGTGAGTAGGCGGTCAGCAGCTGGTGCCGAGCGCGGCAGCCTCATCGAGGGTCAGGTTGGCGGGTTTGGCGAACACGTTGGCGCTGGCACTTGGGTGGTTTCGGCCATGGTGCCCGCGTATTTTCGGATAGATGGTGCGCCGCTCCCCCGGCATGACACCGGCGCCGTCGGTGCCGACGAAGGTGTAGAGCACCACTTCGGCTCCGGCTTTCAGCCCTTTGCGAACAGGAATGTCCTCGTCGAGCACGCCTGACGCGTCGGTGCCGAGAATCATCGGCGTCTGTTCGGCGGAGAGTCCCACGCCCTGCAGGCTCCAGATGTCGTGGTGGTTCACGCTGGCTGCGGCCACGTGGATGGTACTCCAGAACGGCTTGGTTTCGGGCGTGTCCAGCTCCCCCACCTTGAGTTGCGACAGCGGATTGTCATAATCGGTTCCTGCTGCGTATACGGCTTTCATGGTCAGCGCTCCTTCGCGGTTTTTCGGTGGTTCGATTCATTTCATCGTTTCCATTGTGCCGCAGTTGAGAAGACTTTGCAGGTATTTCACAACCGACACCCTGGCAGAGGCATACAGTGGGATAGGATTTCCGCGGTAAAGAAGACAGGTTCAGGGAAGGACAGTTGCGCATAATGACCGCTGGCATACTGGGTTCGATTCATTCTCCGGCGGATGTGCATGCCCTTTCTTCGCAACAGTTGCGTGATCTGTGTCTGGAGATTCGTTCCACGCTGTTGAATTACGGCCGGAAGCATGGTGGCCACATCGGTTCGAATCTTGGCGTGGTGGAGCTTACCGTGGCGTTGCACCGCGTGTTCGGTTCTCCACGTGACCGTTTCGTTTTCGATGTCTCCCACCAGAGCTACGTGCACAAGATGCTTACCGGGCGCGCCGAGGCGTATCTGGACGAGTCGCGGTTCGGCGAGGTGACGGGTTTCACCAATCCGTTGGAAAGCGAGCATGATTCCTTCGTGCTGGGCCATACCGGCACGTCCATCTCCCTTGCCTGCGGTCTTGCCAAAACACGTGATATGCAACATACCGCTGCGGGAGCAAGCGAAATCGGCAACGTCATCGCCATCATCGGCGACGGTTCGTTGAGCTCGGCGATCGCTTTCGAAGGACTGAACAACGCTGCCGAACAGGGCGGTAATCTCATCATCGTCGTCAACGACAATGAGATGTCGATCGCCGAGGATTTCGGTGGCATGTACGGCAATCTTGCCCGTCTGCGCGCGTCGAACGGAACCGCGGAGCTGAATCTGTTCAAGCGTTCGGACTTGACTACCGTTATGTGGAGCAGGGCAACGATGTGGACACGCTGGTCGCGGCGCTTGAAGACTTGAAGGATATCGACCATCCCGTCGTGCTGCATATCCACACCACCAAGGGCTTGGGTTTCAGCGATGAGACCGAGGCGCAGGATGGTTCCGACGGATGCAACCAGACCAATCCGCAGCCGCATGCCGGCCAATGCGAGGCGAATCATTGGCAGGATCCGGACAGCGCGCTCGGCAAGCCGCTTGACGCGCGCAAATACTACGGTCAGATGGCCATGGCTTCGTTGGAGTCCCGTTTCGAAAACGAGCCGGGACTGGTGGTCATCTCCCCCGCCACCCCTGGTTCGAATGGCATCACCCGTGATTTCCGTGAACGTGCCGGATCGCATTATGTGGACACCGGCATTACCGAGGAGCATGCGGCCGCGTTCGCCGCAGGCATCGCGAAGGCTGGAGGCCGGCCGGTTCTGGCGACTTCCGCCACGTTCTTCCAGCGTATTTACGACCAGTTGCAGCAGGAGCTGGCGTTGAATCATGTTCCGGCGACGCTGCTGATTTTCGGAGCGGGCATTTCCGGCGCGGACAATACACATTCCGGCACGTTCGATATGACGATGTTCGCCAACACGCCTGATGTGACCTGTCTGGCACCGACCAGCGGAGAGCAGATGCTGGACATGCTTGCATGGGCCACGGGGCCGTCTGATCATGGTGTGACGGCTATCCGCATGCCCGGCGAGCAGATTCTTGCCATGGAACGTTCCGCCGATATGGCGTTCGACCCGGCCGAACGTGCCGACGCGCACGAGACGACGATCGATATTACCGGCGATTGCCTTTCACGCGGTACCAGATCGTGCGTCCGGGACGTGAAGTGGCGATTCTCGGCTTGGGCAATACACTGCCGTTGGCGGCCGAGGTGGCGGCAACGCTCGAAAACGACGACGATATCAATGCGACGCTTATCGACGCGCAGCAGTATTCCGCGATGGATGGCGAGCTGCTGGACGTGCTTGCCGACGGCCATCGTGTGGTCGTCACCTTGGAGGATGGCCAGCTGGAAGGCGGCTGGGGTGAGAAGGTGACCGCGTTCTACGCGAATTCCACTAATCCGAAAGCAACCACTGTGCATGCGCTCAATTTCGGCGCATCGAAAGAATTCACCGATCGTGTGCCCCTTGCCGAGCTTGACGAACGTTACGGGCTGACTGTGGAAGCGGTGGCTGATCGCATTCGCCGCGTCTTGGCCCGTTAATCACGCAACTAGCCGGCACCGTCAAAAATCGACAGGGAACGTTGAACAATCGCGAAATGCCGGCCCACGCTGAACAGCACATGGCCGACCATAAGCATTATTGTCAATCGCAATCGCTATTGCTCGTTCTTGATGGCGTCCAACGCAGGAATCTTCACAGCCTTATTAGCTGGCCCAAAACCGGCGAGTATGCCCACCAGAATCGAAAACAACACGGCCACGACAAACAGCCACCATGGAATCACGGAGATTCGGTTCACGTCGTCACCGCCCATAATCGCTTTGCCTACGTTTTCCATACTGAATCCACCAAACGACAGCAGATTGATGCTCAGCGACCCCAAGGCGGAAATCAGACAGGCGATAAGTCCACCGACCAGACCGATGGCACCTGCTTCACATAGGAACATCGTGCGAATATCCTTCACATAGCAGCCGAGCGCCTTCATAATGCCGATTTCCCGAGTGCGTTCCGACACGGACATAATCATGGTGTTGGCGATGCCGATGGCCGCCACCAGGAATGACACCGCGCCAATGCCTCCCAATGCGAGCTGGATGCCACGACTCTGCTTTTCAATCTCCTTGCGGGTCTGTTCGAAGGACGTGGTTTGGTAGCCAGACATTTTGATCTGCGCTTCGATACCCGGCACATCCTTGATATTTTGAGCGTGCACCACCACTTGGTCGTAGTTTGTTTTGGTCCGGCTGGTGGTATTGGTTTTGCCGTCGATTTTGGCCTGCAATGTGTCCATATCCTCCAGCGACATGACTACACCGGAGCTGAATGCATCGTAATTATTGGTTGCAGCGTCCAACACACCGACCACGGTGAGAGGCATGGAAACCACAGGATTCTGCGAACTGGCAATACCATCGCCGTCGCCTGAATCGGTGGAACTCATCGAAGTGCTGCCTATTTTGCGGTAATCGTCAGGCTTTGATAATCGGCTCCGGTAATCAAATTGAGTTTCGTGGTCAGTACGTCGAAGAACGGCTTCTCCCCCTCGCTCTCCTTGCAACCGTTCTCATCGCACTCATAATCACCGGGAGCGATACGCCTGGAGTCATCATCGGAACGATACTTATCCATAAACTGGTATGCCGCGTATTTGCCGAGCAATACTTCTCCGGCACGCCTCGGCATACGCCCTTGAACGAGCTTGTATCCCGATGCTTCAAGCTGGGTCATATCCGTACCCATCACAGAAGCATATTGAGCCACGTATCGGGATCCGGCTCCCGCAGTGAGATCCACGGTGCTCTGCGCCGACCGCTGTGGCATCACGCTGCGACGCCTGAAATGCCACGGAACGTCTGTACCGCAGCATCGTCAAGCTTGGCCTGATGATCCGATGATGTCATGTCCGACGAAGACAAACTCGACATACCGACGCCAGAGCTGTCGTACGCGCCCGAGCCGCCGGCAGCTGTGACGGTAATGTCGTTGAGATTGCCCATGCTCTTGAGCATCTGCTCATTCTGCTCGCTGATGCCTTGTCCAATCGAAATCATCAGGACGATGGAGCAGCAGCCGACGATCACGCCCAGCACCGTCAAAATCGTACGCGATTTGCGCCGCAGCAAATTCTGCGCGCAAGTATGTGCGATATCCGAAAATCGCATGCCTACTCCTTGACGGATGGAGTGGAAGATGACGTTGCGGATACGGAGGCGGCCGATGTGCCACCTGCCGTGGCGATTACCTGCGTCGGCGCATCGGCAGCATGGCAGTAGATTTACCCTGCTTATCGGCTCCAAGATCGGCAGGCTCCCAATCCCAATCGTCATCATCGGCCGCCTGCTTTGCCTTCTTACGGCGGTGACGGACCACCAATACGACCGTCAGTACAATCACGACGAGTGCAACGGCCGCCGCCACTATCCACACCCAGACCGGCATGCTCTGATCCTGGACGTCAACATCCGTATCGGAATCATCCGGAACAGGAGCTTCAACGGCATTGATCTTCACCGGAAATTCCTTGGTCTGCGGCTGTCCATCGGAATTCTCATACGTCACCGTCAGTTTCGCCTCGGTTTCGCCGGGCTTGTCCGCAGTGAATGCGAATCCAATGGAGCCGGACGCGCCGGACGCCACATTGCCGACGTACTGCTTGGCCTGCGTGGCGGTGATACCGTCGCCTTCAACGCTCGCCTCGACATTGGAAACGTCGCCCTTGCCCTTGTTCACGTAATCCATGGTGATAGTAGTTTCCTCACCTGCGTTGACGATATTGGGCACCACTGGATCGTTCAATTCAAAACGATCAGGCTGCGAAACGGGTACGGAAATTTTGATGTCGGAAGTGTTGGAGCTGCGTGCGGCACCGTCCACGTACTCGTATTTGAAGCTGATGTCGATGCCCTGCGCGCCGTTTTTCGCACTGGCCAGTGTCTGCATCGGCACGGTCTGCGTCAACGCAGCTCCCGCATTCAGCGCATCGTAGTAGAACGTGTTCGTACCGCCGGAGATGGCAAAATTCTCACCGCCGTCCACGGTGACCACCATGTTGCTCACCGCCACTTTGCCCATGTTTTGGAAGGTGAAACCGAGGTTGAAGGTGCTGCCGACCGCCACCGACCCGTCGCCATAGGTGAAATTGGTGATAATGATGTTCGGCACCGGCCCAGCAATCTGCTCAACACTGTTGTCCGCTCCCGCACCCGGAGCATCGGAAGTATTGGCGCCATCTTCGGCGAACGCCGTCGGCACAATGCATACCAACGTGATGGCGACCACCGCCAATAGTGAGATTGCCCCGTTGAGCAGTGTTGCGATTCTTGTGTTGTTGCCCATGGAAGGCCCTTCTGTTGTCGTCATAGTTGTCGATATGCTGTCATGAAGTTACGTAAGCCGGTCGCCGATGATGCGGCCGTCAAGAAGTGTGACGATGCGATCGGCGTATTGCGCCATATTGTCGTCATGTGTGACGAGCACGATGGTCTGGTTGAAATCGCGTGCGAACGAGCAAATCATATCCATCACTTCGGTTTTGGTTTTGGAATCGAGATTGCCGGTCGGCTCGTCGGCGAATACCACTTGCGGACGTGTCACGAAAGCGCGGGCGATGCCGACGCGCTGCTGCTGACCGCCAGACATCTGGGTCGGATAATGGTTCATGCGTTTGCCAAGGCCGACCCGCTTGAGCATGGCACGCGCGATCCGTCTCGCGTTTACGCTTCGGCACGCCTCGGAACATCAGTGGCATGGCCACATTCTCGATGGCATTGAGATTGGGCAGCAGATTGTACGACTGGAACACGAAGCCAAGGTGCTTCTGCCTGAATTCGGCCAGCTGCCGTTCGTCAAGCCTGCTGATGGGCACACCTGTGATACGTACACCACCTTTAGTTGGTTTTTCCATGCCGGCAAGCTGATTGAGCAGGGTGGATTTACCGGATCCGGACTCGCCATAGATACAGCAGATCTGCCTTGCGGAATGGCGAGATTGACACGTTCCAGTGCTACGACGGTCTCATCGAGCACTGGATATTCCTTGCGTAGGTTTTTAACCTCGATAATGGGACCGCGACCGGTTTTCCCAGCGTTGGATGTGCTACCTACCGGCACATTCACCTCCTCGTTTTCTGGGAATATGTTGATAATTGCTCCTAAGTCTAAAGTGTTTCACCGCGCTTCGCCACCCTTAAGGGAACACCCTGAAGCCACGGTCCGCGCGTGCCTGAAACTCGAAAACCGTTCAAGAAACCCCGCCTGAACGATATGGAACATGTTGTTTCATGCCAGAATCCCTTGTTTCGTGCCAAATGGCAGTGAACCGTGAAACGACGAAAATACAATGAAGGCATCGCAACGAATCGAAAACGAAGCTGAACGGTTCCATACCATGAGGGGGACATCATGAAACGTCGTTTCACACAAGCGGAGGTCTACTACCTCAACACCCTGCCCGCGGTGGAGCGGGCATCGATGGACCGCATCACCTATTCGAGGGATTTCCAGGTGCGTTGCATGGCGCAATATCTGCGGGGCAACGGACCGACCAGCATCTTCGCCAGCGCGGGACTCAATCCGAAGATCGTGGGCAGCAAGCGCATCGAACGCGCCATCGCACGGTGGAAGGCCGATCCGCAGATCATGCTGGAGGCGCAGTCGTTCGCCAATGAAGCCGCGGCCGATCAACGCGACCTGCTCGTCATCTCCCAATCCATGACCATCGCATGGCTGGAGAAGAAAGTCATGGATCTGCAGAAACAGATCCAATCCGTGAAGCGGCATGAGGCGGAACGCCCGTCCATGCCGGCCCACGGGGCGCTCATCGGACTGGAATAGCGTCCAGAAGCGTTCCCATGACAAGATGTGCGTCGTGGTACGGCGACGCACCCATACGCGATCCCTCCTTCCATCGTTTCCGCATTCTCCGTCACATTCACGCGGCTCCCCGATGAAGGAGGGATTCGTTTCGTCTTTGGCCGCATACCCCGCGATTGGCGCATGCGGCCAAAGACGCCATTCGATCAATATTCGTCAGATACGCGGCACCGATGGGGCGGCCGTATGGGACGGCTTCGGCGTGTACGCGCTCCGTTCCGCGGTTTCGTTGGCTGTCACCATCGCCTGCGTGATCTGGCTGTACATGTCCTGGTAGCCGCCAGGGGTGGATGCTGGAAGCACGACGGTCTTGGAGTTGTTGGATTCGCTCAAGGAGCGCAGCACGTCGAGGTACTGGTTAAACAGCACCACATTGTTCACATCGCCGATGTTCATGCCGACGGCCTGCAGGCTCTTGATCTGGTCGACGATGCCGCTGGCGATCTCACGACGGTAGTTGGCCTGGCCTCGCCTTGAAGACGGGTCTTCTCCGCCTCGGCGGCGGCTGGGTCTCGATCTGGATGCGCTGGGCCTCGGCGCGCTGCCGGGTGGCCTCCTTCTCACGCTGGGCTGCGTTGATGGAGTCCATGGCGTTCTTGACCTGCGGGTCGGGTCGATGGCGGTGATCAGGGTCTTGACCACAGTGAAGCCGAAGCGGGACATCTCGTTGCCGACGGTCTTCTGCACGTCGAAAGCCACATCATCCTTACGGGCGAAAGCATCATCGAGGCTCAACGCAGGAATGGCGGAACGCAGGGCGTCTTCCATGTAGGAGCGCAGCTGCCCGGCCGGGTCGCGCAGCTCGTAGTAGGCGGTGGCCACGTTTCCGGGTTCACACGGAACTGGGTGGAGGCGACGACCGTGACGAACACATTGTCGAGGGTTTTGGTCTCCAGCTGCACATTGAGCTGGTTGACGCGCATGTTGGTTTTCATGGCGATACGGTCCACGAACGGGATACGGATGTGGATGCCCGCGAACTGCACCTTGTTGAACTTGCCGAAACGTTCGATGATGTAGGCCTGCTGCTGCGGCACGATGAACAACGTGGACAGGAACAGGAACGCGATGATCAGCGCAATGACAAGGAGCGCTACGAGGAACGGCATGGCATTACTCCCTTCTTTGGTTTCTCTTTAAAGGTCTTGTCGCATGACCTTTCGTAGGTTCTGCAACCATTGCCGAACCCGAGTAAAAATTTACCAAAGAATGCAATCGTATGCAGACAATGTCCGCGAGCTGGGCAAGTGCCGTCCACGAGCCAACCATCGCCTGTCCAGGAGCTGACCCACATCCGTCCACGAGCCGGACAGAGGGGCGCTTTCCCCTGTCCGGTTCGTGAGATAGCGTGCCAGTTAATATTCAAATCCCTATCGATGGCAAAACTTTCAGGCATATACGTGTTGCGCGAAGGTGAACAGACTCTCGCCGGCATGACGGTTGAGATAGTGCTCGTACGCGATGTCGAAAGCCTGGCCGAGATCCTCGATGAGGTCCTGCTTGTCTTCGATGCCGACTGCGAGGCGTACCAGTTCGTCGGTGATGCCGACCTTCAGACGCTCCTCGCGCGGCAGTTCGAAATGCGTCATGCGGCACGGCAGTTCGGCGAGCGATTCCACCGCGCCCAGAGACACCGCCAAACGGAAGATATGCAGGTTGTCGAGCACGTCCGCAGGGTCGACGCCCGGCACCACTTCGAAGCTCAGTACGGCACCGCCGCCCTTGAGACCGTTGGAGGCCAGCTCGTATTCGTGGCTGGGCAGTCCCGGATAATGCACGGACTTGACCAACGGGTGCAGCAGCAGATAGCTGGAAATCGCACGCGCGTTCTCCTGCTGACGGTCCATGCGCAAGGCGAGCGTCTGGATGCCGCGGCGCACCGAATCGCATTCGTTCGGCGCGAGCACGCCGCCCAAGCGGTTCTGCGCGAAGTAGACGCGCTTGCCCAGCTCGTCGTCCTTGACCACCACGAGGCCGGCGTTGACTTCGGAATGGCCGGCCAGATATTTGGTGGCGGAATGGATGACGATGTCGGCGCCTTGGTCGAGCGGCTGCTGCAGATACGGGGTGACGAATGTGTTGTCGACGATGGCGATCGCGCCATGACGGTGGACGATTCCGGCAATGGCCGTCACGTTGTTGACTTGCAGAAGCGGGTTGGTGAGCACTTCGAAGTACACGGCCTTGGCCGGACATCCATGCGCATTGCCCTTGGCGGATTCGCCGGACACCGCCGCATCGAGCGCCTTGTAATCGGTGGTGTCCACTTCCTCTACGATGACGCCCCAGCGTTCGAAATACTCGTGGAACAGCGAGTAGGTGCCGCCGTAGATGTTCTTGCCGACGATGATACGGTCGCCTGGCTGGAAGATCGACAGCACCGCGTGGATGGCGGCCAGGCCGGAACCGAACGCAAAACCGCGCGTGCCATGCTCCAGCTGCGCGATCTGCTTCTCCAGGAACTCGCGGGTCGGGTTGCCACTGCGGGCATAATCCAGCGGGGCATGGTCCCGACCGATTCGAAAGCATAGGTGGACGAGTTGTAGATCGGCGGGTTCACGGCTCCGGTGTTGTTGTCGTTGACCGGCAGTCCGTGGACGAGCTGAGTGTTGAATCTGGTCATGGTGCGCACCCCCTCGGTGTGGTTTCCTTGCCGCGTGCCGTTCACGCGATCGCTGGTTCCTACTTAACCGTGTCTTGGAAAGCGCCACGCGCCGGAGATTATCGACGTTGCTTATACAACGTGCGAATCGCCATAGCGTTTATTTATGAGGGGTTATCGGATGGTACGAAACCTCCGGAAACATACACCCGCGTGGACTGTAAACGGTTTCGAAGGATGTGACATAACCGGCCCGGAATCGGCATGAAAAAGCCTTCCGCGGCGTGTGCCACGGAAGGCTTGGAAACAGGATTGACGGACGGCAGGCCGCCGTCAGGTCAGGTAAGAATCAGAGCTTGCCGCCTTCGACCACAATGTCATCCGGGTTGACGTCGGAGCCGTACACCGGCTTCAAAGTCTCCTCGTAATCCTTGTGGAAGAAGTTCTCCTTGCCGAGCTTCACGATCTCGTCGTTGATCCAGTTGAGCAGCTCCTTGTTGCCCTTCTGCACGGCCGGCGCGATGGTGTCTTCGTCACCGAGCTTGGTGATGCCCACCTTGAAGCCCTTGTTGATCTTGGCCCAGGCCAGCACCTCGGTGTTGTCGGTGGAGAAGGCGTCGCCACGGCCGTCGAGCAGCGCGTTGTAGGCGTCGGCGTACTGGTCGTACTTCTGCAGCTTGACGTCGGGTTCGTTCTTCTCGAAATAGCTTTCGGCGGTGGTGCCCTTGGCGATGATCAGCGTCTTGCCCTTGAGCTGGCTCACGTCGGTGATTTCGGCGTTCTCCGGGGAGACCACGCCGAGCGCGACCTTCATGTACGGCTTGGCGAAGTCGACCTTCTCCTTGCGCTCGTCGGTGACGGTGAAGTTGGCCAGCGTGATGTCCACCTTGTTGGACGTGAGCACATCCACACGGGCGGCCGGATCGACGGACGTGTACTTGACCTTCACGCCCAGATCCTTGGCGAGACGCTCGGCGAAGACGATGTCGTAGCCGGCGTTCTTGCCGTCCTTGTCGATGTAGCCGAACGGGGCCTTGTCGGAGAAGACGGCCACTTTGAGCACGCCGGACTTCTTGATCTCGTCCAGGGAGCGGGCGGTCACCTTGGACGTGGTGGCGCCGCCGTTGGAGGCGTTGTTCTCCTCGCTCGGGGTGGCGGCGTTGGGACCGCAGGCAGCCACGGAGGCGGCCATGATCAACGCGGCCGATGCGGCCACGATGCTCTTGATTGTCTTGTTGATGATTGATGCGGTCATGGTTACTCCTCTCTTGTACGGATGACTGCTATCAAAACTTGCGATTACTCGGCGGAAGTTCCCGTCGGTTCCGCCGGCTTGCGATGCCTGTCGAATTCGAACGTGTGCAGGAAACGCTTGGCACGCTCGGTTTTCGGATTGGTGAAGAACGCTTCGGCGTCGTCGGATTGTTCCACGATGCCGCCGTCCTCCAGCATGATCACCTGGTCGGCGATGGCTCGTGCGAATTGCATCTCGTGCGTCACGATGAGCATGGTCTGGCCGGAATCGGCGAGTTCCAGCATCACGTCAAGCACCTCGCGCACCATTTCCGGATCAAGCGCGGCGGTGACCTCGTCGAACAGCAGCACTTCCGGATGCAGGATCAGCGCACGGCAGATGGCCACGCGCTGGCGTTGGCCTCCGGACAGCTCATGCGCCAGGCATCCTTGCGGTCGGCGAGTCCGACGCGTTCCAACAGAGCGATGGCTTCCTTCTCGACCTCCGCCTTGTCGCGCTTCTGCACGAGCGTCGGAGCGAGCGTGATGTTGCCGAGCACGGTTTTGTTGGGGAACAGGTCGTAGCTTTGGAACACCATGCCGACACGCGTGCGCAGCTCGCTGCCGCGCTTGCTGCGGCCGGCCGATTCGGTGCCCGGCTTGCCGGTTTCGATAATCTCGCCGTTCAGCGCGATGGTGCCGCCCTGAATCGGCTCAAGACCTGCGATGGTGCGCAGCAACGTCGACTTGCCCGATCCGGACGGGCCGACGATGACGAACACCTTGCCGTGGGGCACGTCGAAGGAGATGTCGTCCAGCACTGGCTTGTCGGCATTGGCGTACCGCTTGACAGATGCCTGATTTCAAGGCTTGTCTGCGATTTCCCGCTGTTTTGCGCGGTCTGCGTAACCTGTTCAGCCTGCTCAGTCATGCTTCCACCTCTTTTCCAACCTGCGGGCCACGATGGACAGCGGCCAGCACACGATGAAGTACATGAAGAAAATCGTTCCGTAAATCCACAAAGTGCCCGTCGGATACTGGAAACGGTTCGCGTCGATGATCTGCTGGCCCACCTTGATGACTTCCACCACGCCGAGCAGCACGGCCAATGACGTGGTCTTCACGATGCGCGTGGCAAGGTTCACGGAAGCCGGCAGCAGCCGGCGCAACGCCTGCGGCAGAATCACTTTCGTGAACGTCTGCCAGCCGCTCAATCCCAAAACGTACGACGACTCGTACTGCGCCTTCGGAATCGATTCGAGCGCACCACGCACCAGATCGCCCAGTTCAGCGCCGCCCCACAAAACGAAGACGAACACGCATGCGCCGGTCGCATCCAAATTCCAATTCCATGCCTGCGCGAAACCGTAGAAGACGATGAACAGCAGCGCCAGCTGCGGCATGATGCGGATGAAATCCAGATAAATCCTGGTCAGCACCCGCACAACGGGATTTTCATCGTCATCAGCCAGCCGACGATCAGGCCGACGGGCACGGACAACGCCACGGACGCGCCGGCGATCCACACCGTGACCCACAGACCCTGTAGCAGGCGCGGAATCACGCCCGGCTCGAGCAGAATCTCAGCGCCGCTCATAGTCGAACCTCCGTTCCAGCCAAGTGCCGAACAGCGAGATCGGCAGCAGAATCACCAGATACGCCACAATCAGCAGGAACAGCGACTCGTACGTGTCGTAGTACATGCCGATCAGGTCCTTGGCCATGTACATCACGTCGGCGAGCGCGATGGCGGACACCACGGACGATTCCTTGATGAGGAAGATCACATTGGCCACGACGCCTGGAATGGAGGTGCTGATGGCCTGTGGAATGACCACGCGGCTTAATGTCTGCCATTTGCTCAAGCCCAGCACGTATGCGGATTCGCGCTGCACTTCCGGAATGGTCTCCAGGCCGCCGCGCATCGCTTCGGCCATATAGGAGCCGCCGAGGAAGCCGAGTCCGACGATGGCGCACAGTTCCGCGGACCAGACGAGTCCGAGTTTCGGCAGGCCAAAATACAGGAAGTACAGCTGCACCAGCAACGGCGTGTTACGGCTCAGCTCGATGTAGACGCGCACGACCTGCCGCAGGACGGGGATGCGCGCGATCTCGATGCCGGCGCAGACCAAGCCGACCACGATCGCCAGGATGATGCCGAAGACGGAAATGAACAGCGTCATTTCGGCACCGCTGACGAAGAACGGCGCGTAGTGCGAGATGAACGTCCAGTCGAACACGCGCGCCTCCTTCTCTTCTCAACGGATTTTTCGTATTTGTTCCGGCGAACGCGGCTCATACTATCGCTTTATTCGCCACTACGAGCCAGTTTCGTTATCGGTTTTTCGTATAAGGACTTATCAGGTATCGCGAAACAGTCGTCCTGCGATCCCTCCAAGGTTCTTCTACAGTATGGCATGTTGGCGGATTGCGCCGTCGGCGCATATCGAAATGTGAAGATTGGGTATGCCTTGCGAGAGAGTATGCACATGCTCATTCGACATGCAACGATGGAGGATCTGGACGCGATCGAGGCTGTGGAAGCCGCCTGCTTCCCACCTGCGGAGGCCGCAAGCAACGAAAGCCTTACCGCACGCGTGGCCGCTTATCCGGACCATTTCTGGCTGTTGGTCAACACCGATGACGACGATACCCCGTTCCCCTCGCGTGTAGAAGACGGCACGTTGGTTGGTTTCGTCGACGGCATGGCCACAAACGAGCCGAATCTTGCCGATGCCATGTATGACGACGCCGATATGCATGACGAGCATGGCGATTGGCAGATGATTTTCGGCGTGGATGTGGCACCCGTCTACCAGCATCGCGCTGCGCCAGCTATCTGCTGCGCCAGGTGATTCTCGACGCGGCACAGGCCGGACGCAAGGGCCTCGTGCTCACCTGCAAGGAACGGCTGGTCGATTTTTACGCACGGCTGGGATTCGTGGACGAAGGACTGTCCGAGTCGACGCATGGCAACGTGGTCTGGCATCAGATGAGGCTCGCGCTGACGCACGCCGTCGGCACGGGAAACCCTACTGCGAACGCTCCGCCAAGACCGCGGAGCGTACCAATGATGCGGATACGACCGCCATGAGCGGCGTGGACCACGACGCGGAAACCTTGGAGTTTCCGCAGGTCGAACCCACCGCGTGAAGAAGGGCCGGCGAACTTCACGTGAACATCGCGACACGCCGACGATTTGCATTCCGCCGAGAATCCACGTAAGTTAGCACTCGCTTCGGGCGGTTGGCGCAGAGGTAGCGCACTTCCCTGACACGGAAGGGGTCACAAGTTCGAATCTTGTATCGCCCACGCGAAGCGGATGACGAAGCCGGGAAACCGGTGGAGACATCCCACGGGTGATTGGCGCAGCGGCTAGCGCACTTCCTTCACACGGAAGGGGTCATAGGTTCGATTCCTATATCACCCACTGGATGCCTGCTTCTCACGGCAGGAATCCTTTGCGGACATAGCTTAGTTGGTAAAGCGCAACCTTGCCAAGGTTGAGACCGCGGGTCCGAGTCCCGTTGTCCGCTCCAGCATGAAGCCTCACCGATTCGGTGGGGCTTTTCGTTTATCCGTTTGTCGGTATCCGACAACAGGCCTCGGGTGGGAAGCAATCGGCGCTTTCCACCCGTCTGTCTTTCGGTTCTATTCGCGCATGCCATCCCACACGTAGTCGAGATGCATGAATTCGGGCACCTTGTACCATTTGACCGGATAGCCGGCGCCATGCGCGCAGAACACCGAATCCGGCGTGTTCTCCAGGTCGGATTCCGGATCGTAAGCCATGTTCTCGATCACCTCGTCGGCATTGTGGCACGGCTGGTAGCCGGCGAACACGCAGCTTAAATGGCCACGGCCGTGCGTGTACGCGTTCACGTCCATCGCATAGTCACGCATTTCGGATACCGGCGCCGTGCCGTTCAACACCATATATTCGCCGTCGCCGGTAGGCGTGTCGAACGTGCCCGACATGCGCTGGATGTCGGCCATCGCATGTCCGACCATGTCCTGCGGCACTTCCAGACGGAAGCCGTACCAAGGTTCAAGCAGACGGCAATCGCCCTTCTTCTTCGCTTCCATCAGGCCCTGGCGTATCGCACGGTAGGTGGCTTGGCGGAAATCGCCGCCTTCCGTGTGCTTCAGATGCGCACGGCCCGTCAGCAGCGTGATTCTCATATCGGTGATCGGCGAGCCGGTGAGCACGCCCAGATGCTCGCGTTCCTGGAAATGCTGCATGATGAGGCGCTGCCAGTTGCGGTCGAGCACGTCCTCGCTGCACACGGTGGCGTATGCCATTCCCGCGCCCTGCGGCAGCGGTTCGAGCAGCACATGCGTTTCGGCGTAGTGACGCAACGGCTCGAAATGGCCGATGCCTTCGACCGGCGCGGCGATCGTCTCCTTGTACAGGATGCTGCCCGGTCCGAACGTGACGTCCAGGCCGAAACGGTCGTGCATGATCTGCTGGATGATCTCCAGCTGCACCGCGCCCATCAACTGCAGGTGCACTTCCTCTAGGCGAGACTGCCAGACGACGTGCAGCAGCGGATCCTCGTCCTCCAGTTCGCGTAGGGCGACGAGACATTTGTGAATGTCGCACTCCCCCGGTTCCAGCGTGTACGTGAGCACCGGTTGGAGGACCGGACTGCCGGCGTCCCGCTCCATGCCGAGGCCTTCGCCGGGGAATGTCTGCGTCAGACCCGTGACGGCGCAGATGGTGCCTGCGGGGACCGTGTCGACGGTGGTGGATTTCGCGCCGGAATAGACGCGCACCTGGTCGGCTTTCTCATGCCATTGGCCGTCTTCGGCAACCGCATCCGCGTCGCCGGCGTGCGCGGTGCCGCTTAGCATCATCTTGGCCTTCAGTTCGCCGCCGGTCACCTTGAGCCAGGTCAGACGCTTGCCTTGCGCGTCATGAGACACCTTATATATGCGTGCGCCGAATTCGCCATTGTATTGCGGCTCTTGCGCGAACCGTTCGAAACCTGCGACGAACTGTTCTATACCGTCCATTTTCAGCGCTGATCCGAAATAGCAGGGAAACAGCTCACGGCGGGCGATCATGGCGCGAATGGTTTCGTCCGGCACGGTTTCGGTGTCGAGATACGCGTCCATGGCCGTTTCGTTTTGCATGGCGATCTCCTCCATGCGTTCGCCGTCAATCGGCTCGGTGAAGTCGACGCAGCCGTCCGAGAAGCGTTTCTTGAGTTGGGCGAGCAGTTGCGTTTTGTCGGCGCCGGGCGAGTCCATTTTGTTGACGAAGACGAATGTGGGCACCTGATAGCGATTGAGCAGTCGCCACAGCGTTTCAGTATGGCCTTGGATGCCGTCCGCGCCGGAGATGACGAGGATGGCGTAGTCGAGCACGGCGAGCGTACGTTCCGTTTCGGCGGAGAAGTCGACGTGTCCAGGAGTGTCGAGCAGGGTGATGGTGAGGTCGGGCGTGGCGATGACGGCCGGCTCGGTGAAGATGGTGATGCCGCGCTGCCGTTCCATGGCGTCCGTGTCGAGGAAGGCGTCGCCGTGGTCGACGCGGCCGAGTTTGCGTACTTGGCCGGTAGCGTACAGCAGCGCCTCCGACAACGTGGTCTTGCCCGCGTCCACATGCGCCAGAATGCCCGCGACGATTCGCTTCATGGTCTCCCCTATCTTCGCAAGCCAATGGCTTGCCGTTCAATGGACAGGAAAGCCCCCGCACCGCATGAAACGACGCGAGGGCTTGATGGTGACCCCGGCCGGGCTCGAACCGGCGACCTTGAGATTAGAAGTCACATGCTCTATCCAGCTGAGCTACAGGGCCAAACTAAACACAGTATAGTCAGTTCGCACACGGTTGCCAACTCGACACGGCAATCACATCGCCTTGAGCACAATGCCGACGATGGCTACGAGCACGCCGACGTATTGGATGCCGGCCACAGGCTTGCGTGGCACGCCAAGCAGGCCGAAACGGTCGACCAGCAATCCTCCGCCGACCTGACCGAGCAATACCAGCATCACCGTCATGCCGGTGCCGATATGCGCGGACAGGTACGCGTTGCACATCACCAGCGTCGCACCCAGCAATCCGCCTACCCACATCCACCACGGATTGCCTTTCTTCAGCGCGTCGCCGAGGCTGTAGGTGCGGTCGACGAATGCGACGACGATCGCAAGCGAGATCAGACCGACCACGAACGAGGCGAGCGATGCCTTCACCGGCGATCCCAACGCGACGCCCAGCTTGCCCAACAACGCCGTCTGCACGGCCGAACACATGCCGAACGCGATGCCTGCGCAACTCCACAGCACGGTCGCGGAACCTGGCACATGTACGGCTTTTCCGTCAGTTTCGGATTTTTCGGAATCGCCGGAATTTTCCGAACCGCCAGCCGGGCGATCGATGGCAGGCCTCAATCGCAGATTCGGTCCGGCGACGGCAAGCAGGAAGCCGACCAGCGTGATCGCCGCACCTGCGATGCGCAGCGGGGAAATCGGCTGCGCGGTAGTGCCGAACCAGCCGAAAGCGTCGATCAGCAGGCCCATGACGATCTGCCCGGTGACTGGCATGATCACGGTTTTGAGACTGCCCAGTTTCGGCAGCAGCAGCACATTGCCGGTCAGGAAAGTGACACCGAACACGCCCGCGAACCACATCCACCATGGGCCGTTCGCCGCGGTGGCGGGAATCAGCGGATACGGGCCAAGCAGCAGCGTCAAAGTCAGCATCGCAATGAGGCCGACGCTGAACGACACCAGCGAGGCGCGCAACGGCGAGCCGATGGAACGGCCGAGCCGCGTGTTCACCGCGGTCTGCACCGGCGTGATCAGTCCGGAGAAAATTCCCAGCAATCCTTGCAGCATGTTCAGCCTTCCTACGTTTCTCGGCACACGCTTCCCGGCACAGATTATCACAGCACCAGACCATCAGCCGACGTAACAATAAACCCTTGAAATCCAATGATTCCAAGGGTTTTCATGCAATCCCAGCAAAAGGTGCGAACCGGCGACCTTGAGATTAGCGGTCAGGGAAACCGGTCGAGGCCAAACGCTACTCGATAATCCAGCTCAGGCCGACGAGCACGATGACGAACAGCACGTTCACCGCGGTGTAGACGGCCAGATAACGGCCTTTTTTGTCCGGGTAGGCGCGCGTCACGTTCTTGTAGCCGATCAGCGACGCCATGGACGCGATCAGCGTGCCCAAGCCGCCCAGGTTGGTGCCGATGATCAGTTCACGCCACTGGTCGCAGAAGCCGGACAGCAGCAGCGTGGTCGGCACGTTGGAGATGAACTGGCTGGACACCACGGCCACTTCCAGCGGATGCGCGCCCACCAGCGAGGCGGCCAGCTCGTAGAATTCCGGCACGCGTTTCATGTTGCCGATGAAGATGAAGAACATGCAGAACGTGAGCGGCAGTCCCCAATCGACGTTGCGGAACACGCGGCGGTCGCATAGCAGGAACGCCACGAACACGATGACGCACATCAACCACAGCGGAATGAAATCGCTCACCGCCAGCAAGCAGACGACGAACAACGCCGTGTATACGATCGCACGCCAGCCGCCATAACCGGCACCGTAGCCGGTCACGCGAATCTCGTCAGGCTGCGGCCGGTCGGAATGCGGGGCGAGTACGTTCTGTTCGATGCCGGAACCATCGATCGCGGAAAATTCGGAAACCGGTTTGCTGCCGAAAATCACGCAGGTGATGATTATCAGCAGAACGGCTGCGGTAGCGGAATACGGGGCCATGATGCCGATCATCTCGGACGTCGGCATGCCCGTCAACGCTTTCAGATACAGGTTGTGCGCGTTGCCAATCGGGGTGAGCATGCTGCCCACGTTCGCGCCGATGGTCATCAGCGTGCCGACAAGCACCGCATGCTCTTCCATGTGCGCCATCGTCAACACCGCGATTGCGAACGGCACGAAGGTGACCAACGCCACATCATTGGTGATGAGCATGCCGGAGAAGAACGGCAATGCGATCAACGTGAGCACCAGGCCACGCGCGGTTTTGACGTGATGCAGCAGGCGCGAGCCGATGATGCGGAACACGCCGATGCGCTGGAAGCCGCACACCACAAGCATCAGACAGATCAGCTGCGAGATGGTGCTGGCGTGGATGTAGCCGGCGTATTCCTTGTCTGGCGGCACGATGAAGCACGATATGAGTGCGAGTATGGAAGCGACTACGAGAATGGTCTCGTTCTTCAGGACCTTGACGACCAATCGCCGCATGCATTCCTCCGTCAATCCCGTTTGCAACCGCCTTGCACACCTTGCAAAACCCAAGCGATTTTCATGCAAACGCCTAGACCACTTTACCCAAAAATGCGACTAGCACGAACCCTCGGCGTGCTGCTTTTCCGACCATTCCAACGATTTTCATCCACTATTGCTTACTGCCGCATGCTTTTGCAAACCGGCGAAACCGAAAACAAGGCCCGCAAATCTTCACAAATTAACCCCGCGTGCGCCAAGATTTTGTCTAAAAACCATCTTCCGTTCGCCTTCGATTCACCATATGGGCGTGTCACGCAACGTTGTTGCCGAAAACACGCGACTGCAGGTCCTTGCGCAGCGTTTCCAGTTTGGTGATCTGTCCGAGCAGTTCGATTTTCTCTGCACCGTCCGGCAGTTGCGCCATGCGGCGCTGGGCCGCGCCGATTTTGCGCATGATGCCGGTATCAAGCAGTCTGACGATCAGTTCGGACGCGTACCGCCGCTCCTCCTGCGTTGGCTTGCGCAATTGCGCCGATTGTTCCTGCGACTCGCCTGTATTGCGGTTCGCGTCCGCTTCGCTCGGCGGCAATGGCAGCGGCATGACGGCCAGCTCGTTGATGACCGATTCGAGCATCGGACCGCCCGCCTTCGTCAGATTGTGCATCCACAGTCCCTGCGGCACGTCTTCCCCTGGAAGCCCGCCCGCCGCGGCGACCGCTTGGAACAGCGTGCGGAACACCGGCGTCATGAAACTCGACAAGGTCAGGCTGGCGAACATCGTCGGATCGACGGCCAACGGCACCTGGATCAGCGTGGCCATGAACTGCTGTTCGCAGATGAACACGGCGTCGTCGATGCGATAGTAGCTTTGGTCGGCCGCGTCGCGATGCTCCAACGCCTTGCGTGCGGCGGGATTCGCATACGGATTCGCGCCACGTTCCGCATATGCTGGTTCAGCCGACGGCCCCGCATTGTTTTGGAATCGACGTTTCGGCGCGTACGCGTCCTCGTCACGCATGTTCAGTTTGCGACGCTGGTACGCCACTTCGCGTTGCATGATGTCCAGATCGACGCCGATGCGACGTACCGCCTTGCGTGAGTACAGGTCGAGCAGCGAACGGTCTCGGATTTGCGCGATCAGCGGGGCGACCGCCTTGACCGCGCCCATCTGACCTGTCGCGTACGTGGTGTCGAAACGGTCGATTGCCGAATCGATCACGAAATCGTACAGCGGCCGCGCATTGGCGATCAGCGCGCGCACCGCCTCGTTGCCGCGTTTGATGCGCAGATCGCACGGGTCGAGGTTGTCTTCGGCGACCGCGACGAACGCCTGCGTCGAAAACGCGGCGTCCAAACCGAACGCGTGGATCGCGGCCTTCTGCCAGCCGCATCGCCGTCGAATGTGAACACGACACGCGAGCTCAACGCCTGCCCCTCCACCTTCAGGGGGCCAACCAGCTGCACCGCGCCCAACGAATCGTCCGCGATCAATCGGCGAATGATCTTCGCATGCTCGGCGCGAATGCGGTGCCGCACGTGGCGACCGCCGTGTCGATGCCGGCCAGATGCATGGCCATCACATCGGTATAG
>ENA-OQDF01000012-OQDF01000012.1-human-gut-metagenome-genome-assembly--contig:-NODE-12-length-48848-cov-2.491226_pt1 | contig 48848 bp, 65 predicted proteins | sample MGYA00242769_ERZ504597 | MGnify/ENA primary metagenome ERZ504597 (study PRJEB26092, sample SAMD00036305) | human gut metagenome | host: Homo sapiens | study: EMG produced TPA metagenomics assembly of...
CATGCGAAGTCGCCTGCTCGGACAGTCCTGCTCGCACGGAGAGCACATTAAGTGCTCTCGGCTCGTGCGGAACTCGCGATCGACTTCGCATGCCGCCGGGCAGCCGGGGCCGACACCCCTCAAAGATTTTCAAAAAGTTGTTGACGCGCGCGTAACGACTCGTCTAATATATCCCTTGCGCGATGGACCTGTAGCTCAGTTGGTTAGAGCGTCCGGCTGATAACCGGGAGGTCACAAGTTCGAATCTTGTCAGGTCCACCACTTTCTTTCGCAATAAACACCCCAGCGAGAGCCGAGTCGCCGCTGGGGTGTTTATTACTGTCTCCGTGGGGGTTTAGCTCAGCTGGGAGAGCGCGGGCTTTGCAAGCCTGAGGTCAGGGTTCGATCCCCTATGCTCCACCACAGAATTCACGCCGGCTTACGAGCCGCGTTTTTGTTTAAACATAAACGGTACTTGGAATTAATATTTTTACTCAAAAAATTTACCGTCTTATAGACAGTTGAGTGAAATAATTAATCAACCAGATTAATTTAGGATTTTAATCGTTTCATTTAAGAAGAAAGAAGAAATTAGATGAAGCAAGAAAACATTCGAAATGTAGCGATTATTGCCCATGTTGACCATGGAAAAACCACCTTAGTTGATCGTCTGCTCTACACTGCAGGGGTATTTCGCGAAAACCAAGAGGTTGCTGAGCGTGTCCTTGACTCAAATGATCAAGAACGTGAGCGTGGTATTACTATTCTTTCAAAAAATATCTCCATTACCTACAAAGATGTAAAAATTAACGTCATTGACACTCCGGGTCATGCTGACTTTGGTGGAGAAGTCGAACGTGTATTAAATATGGCAGATGGTGCTTTGCTTATCGTTGATGCCTTTGAAGGCCCTATGCCGCAGACACGTTTTGTGCTTGAAAAGGCTCTCTCTTTAGGTTTACGTATTGTTGTCGTAATTAATAAGATCGACCGCCCTGGTTCTCGCCCCGAAGAGGTGGTTGATGAAGTATTTGACCTCATGGTGGAACTCAACGCTTCAGACGAACAGCTTGATTTCCCTATTATTTATGCGAGCGCAGTAAACGGATATGCTCGCTACGAGGTTGACGATAATAATATGAATATGGTTCCTCTTTTGGAAACTATTCTCAAAGAAGTTCCTGCACCTGACTGTGAGCCTAATGGTCCTGTTGCATTACAGATTTGCACGGTTGATCATTCTAGTTTTGTTGGCAGAATTGGCGTGGGTCGTCTGCATTCAGGAACGATGCATAAAAATGAGCCTGTACTTGTTATTAAAAACGACGGTACTCGCTATAACACTCTCATTAAACAGGTATTTACTTTTGAAGAGTTAGGAAAAAAGGAAGTACCGCAAGCCTGTGCGGGAGATATTATCGCGGTAGTTGGTATTGAAGATGCTGATATTGGCGATATGGTAACCAATCGTGAAACGCCCGTAATTCTTGATCCTATTGAGGTTGAAGAGCCAACCATGGCAGTTGTGTTTGAAGCATCAACTTCACCGTTAGTAGGACGTGAAGGAGAAATCGTACAGGCACGCCAATTGAAAGAACGTTTATTCCGTGAAGCGGAATCTAATATTTCTATGCGTATTACCGAATTGGAAGATAAATCAGGTATTGAAGTAGCTGGTCGTGGTGTTTTACATCTTTCAGTATTGATGGAAACCATGCGACGTGAAGGCTACGAATTCCAGGTAGGACGCCCACGTGTGATCATCAAAACCGATGCTAACGGTAATAAGATGGAGCCTATTGAAGAGGCTACGGTTGATACCCCAAGCGAATATGCGGGTAAATGCATTGAAGTATTTGGAACTGCAGGCGGCGAAATGACTGATATGTTCCAACGTGGCGAGCAAACCCATCTGGTTTTCAAGATTCCTTCACGAGGCACAATGGGTCTTCGTACGAAACTTCTCAATGTGTCACACGGTGAAGCTACTATGTTTCATCATTTCAGTGAATATGGACCTTATCGTGGCGAATTTACGGGGCGTAAAAACGGCTGCATGATCGCCATGGCAACAGAGAAATCAGTCGCTTATGCATTAGATACGCTTCAGCAGCGTGGTCGACTCTTTATCGGTCCGGGTGAAGATTGCTACGAAGGCATGATTGTTGGTGAATCTGCTAAAGAAGGCGACATGGTAGTAAACGTGGCAAAAGCAAGCAGCTTGGCAATCAGCGTTCAGCAGGTGCAGATAAGGCCATTCAGCTTACCCCTCCTGTTACCTTTACTTTAGAGGAAGCGCTTGAGTATATCGAAGATGACGAATTAGTTGAAATAACCCCTAAATCAATTCGATTAAGAAAGCGTCTTCTTTCTGCGACTGATCGTCGCAAAGAGGCTAAAAACAAATAATAATCCTCCGTATATGAAATGATTGCGTACTTATCAGTAGATAGGTACGCAATTTATGCTTGAAATCATTGCAAAATGCCGAGATTATGAAGAGCTTGTGATAAAGAGGGCTTTATAAATGGGCAAATTGTGCGGAAAGAATCAAAAATTAGCATTGTGCCAAAATAACGAAGAACCGCATTTTTGTGCGGTTCTTCGGTGTTTTACAAGGTAAAGGAAGAGTAATGAAGCATAAAGCTTTACTTCGCAAGGTATCCATCATTGGTGTTTCCGCGGCATGTTGTTTTGCTTTGGTTGGGTGCGGAGGCACGAATTATGGATACACCGGAGGCGTTGCAGCGACAGTAAATGGTTCTGAAATCGAAGAGGATACTATTACTAAGTACATACAAGATTTCCGGACAAGCTCAGAATTGACCAGTGATCAAGATTGGGCGAATTGGATGAGTGAAAACTCACTTGATCCTTCAACAGTACGCAGTCAGGTTATTGATTATTACACTGAAGTTGAACTAAAGAAGCAAGCTTGCGATGAAAAGGGCATCACGATAGATGAATCTCAAGTAGACGAGCAGATTAACACTACCAAAGCTAACTACTCCAGTGATGAGGAATGGCAAAATGCCCTAAGCTCTGCAGGAATTACGGAGGACTCATACCGTCAAGCAATCGAAGAGGGATTGCGCGACGAAGCGCTTATGGAAAATGTAGCAGGCGATTCTGCTACTGCAGATGATTCGCAAGTTCTTGAAATGCTTAATACGTATTACACCATGTTTGATGGCGCAAAACGTTCTTCTCATATCTTGTTCTCTTCCGGTGATGAAGCTACCGCGCAAGAGGTTCTCGATCAAATTAATGCAGGAACTTTAGATTTCGCTGAAGCGGCAAAGCAATACTCCACTGATACTGCTTCTGCTGAAAATGGTGGAGATGTAGGTTGGGATGCTACCAATACCTTTGTTGAAGCGTATACTACTGCTCTCGATGGCTTATCTGAAGGGCAAGTTTCTGGATTAGTTACGAGTGACTATGGTATTCATATTATTATGTGTACTGATGAGTTTTCCTGTGATGGTACAGCTACTTCTCTCGATGCTTATCCAAGTGAATTTGTTGATTACATTTCTAATATCGTAAAGAGCCAGAATCAATCTACTGCTTATAACGATTGGTTTACTAGCTATAAGGAGCAGGCAGATATCCAAATCAACGATATGCCTGAAGATGTTCCTTATAACTTAGATATGACTCAATATGAATCAACCGATGAAAACTCCGATTCCTCATCAGATACTTCAACCGAAGGAACAACTGAAGAAGGAACCACTGATTCAGGAGAAACCACTACTGATTCTTCAACGGAAGGTGATACTGGCACCACACAAGAAGGAAGTGGAGAATCTACTTCTGAGTCTACTGAAGGACAATAAATAAAAGGCTTCGTAATTTTATTAGGTATTAAAAGGGCTTCCTTGTATGATAAGGAGGCCCTAATTTTTTGGAGGATTCTTATGCCGAATGAAGATATCGCCCTGATCACTTTACACAATGCAATCGTCCGCCGAAATGGGAAAGATATTTTGTCAATTGATGATTTCAATCTTGAGCAAGGGGAAAGTATTGCATTGATTGGCCTAATGGTGCGGGCAAGTCTACTTTTATTAATTTGATTACACGAGAAGTATTTCCACTGTATCGAGATCATCCTCCTGTTCTATTTAAGGGAAAATCGTTAGTAACCCTTCAAGAAATAAAGCAATGTTTAGGGGTTGTATCGGCAACGATGCAGAATCAGATCACGGTGCACCTGCCTGTTTTTGAAGTGGTATATGGCGGATTATTAGGTTCGTTAGGAGTTCCTCGTCAGTACACTATGAATGAAGAAGGGAAAGCAAAAGTAGCAAAAACCCTCGAATTTTTAGGCATTGCACATTTAGCTGATCGTGATGTTATGACTTTATCTTCTGGTCAAGCTCGACGAGTATTAATCGCTCGCGCATTAGTACACGATCCTGAAGTGTTAGTACTTGATGAGCCTACTACTGGTCTTGATCCAGAAGGTATGTACTATGTACGCAAAACCATGCGTGATTTAACGGAAGTAGGAAAAGCGATTATTTTGGTAACCCATTATCCAGAAGACATTATTCCCGAAATAAAACGTGTGGCGATGATAAAAGATGGCAAGCTTTTTGCCGATAAACCAAAGGAAGAAGCACTTACCACTGCCTGTGTTTCGGAATTATTTGACGTTCCTCTAAGAATATTGTCACAAGATGGCTATTATTCTCTTGTGACAGAGTATTAGTTTAGTTATAATGCAATCTTGCACGTGCAAATAGCACCGCAAATCAGTTGGAGAGATGTCCGAGTCTGGCTGAAGGAGCACGATTGGAAATCGTGTGTGCGCCAAAAGCGTACCTGGGGTTCGAATCCCCATCTCTCCGCCAGGAATTTTCAAAGCCGTTCGTTAGAACGGCTTTTTTCATATTCGTAAGACTTTCAACAATGAAATAGTATGAGTGTGGACTTTCTCTAAAACGGTAAATGAGTTACACTAACGTAGCCCTGAGAAGGGAAAAGCGAATAGCTTGGAAGGATGGCAGAGCGGCTGAATGCGGCGGTCTCGAAAACCGTTTTACCGGTACTCCCGGTAACGAGGGTTCAAATCCCTCTCCTTCCGCCAGAAGTTATCATGACCTCATAATGAACGAGAACCTAAAAGCGAGACGGTTAATGAAAGTTTCCAGTCCCACTACTAAGGTTCAGTTCATAGCGAGGTCATTTTTTATCCATCACTTAGTTAACGTAGCCACTACTCGGAGTGGAAAGAGTAGTATGTCTAGCTCATGTTAAACTGCAAACAATAACAAGAACAAAGAAAGGATTTTCCATGGCCGAACGTATGGTTGATCCCGAGGCAAATGCCCCCGAAGAGGATATTGATGACGTACTAAAAACCGTTATTCGCGCGGTGCTTGATGAAGCCGCAACGAAAATGGAAGCAGGAGAAGAAGTAATACCTTTTACTGGGTTAGCAGTAAAAGAAAACTTATTTATCGAAACTCATCCTGGTGATGACGTAGAAGAGTGTTTCCTTGCAGCACGTCGTGAGGTTGAAGGCGCACGCGTGCAACGGCTTATGCTTTCTGCTATGACGGATATATTGAAACAGAAGACGGAATGCGTGATGCCCTTATTGCGGAAGGCGGACTTCCGGGTGAGGAGCAGGCTTACGCCTTTGGTTACCTTTATGATGCAAACGGGGTAAATCGCGAGGTTACTTATATAGGACCTGCGCCAAACTTTATGGAAAATCTTAAACTTGAGCTTGATATGGAAGGCTCCCTTGATCCTCTAATGGATGTATCTTCTGATTCTGATAACCAAGTAGCGGAAGAGCAAGTCGAAGCCCTTGCGGAAAAACTGGAAAAAGCCGCTCAAGCAGAAGAGGAAAAGCTCAAAAAGCTTAGACTTTTTTAAACGATAAAACTACTATAACGCACACATTATTAGTAATGTGTGTGTTTTTATATGAGAAAGATGAGTCTTCTATTTAAGAAAAATAGTAGATTCTCTGGCTACTATAGAGGATGTAGTTAATGGAAGGGGATACATATGAAGGGCTTCCTCATTGTTTATAGTCTCCGTTGCTTGGTTAATGTGAATAAACCGTGAGTTTAAGGTAGTTGATAATTGCGAAGCAATAAGCAGTTTGTTACTATAGTTCGGCTATTCCTGCTTCGGGCATGCCTTCAAATCCCGAAGCCGTAAGTCCAGAGGAGGTGAACTGATGAAGGCTTATGAACTCTTGTATTTTGTAGCTCCGTCGATCGACGAAGAAACCCGTATCGCAGTTATGAAGCGTATCGAGACCGCCCTCGCAGAAGGTAACGGTGTTGTAGATAACGTAGACAATTGGGGTAAGCGCAAGCTCGCTTATGAAATCAATGGTCTGACTGACGGTGATTACACCCTTATCGATTTCCATGCAGAGCCTGCTAACATTGCAGAGCTTGATCGTGTTCTTCGCATCACTGATGCTGTTGAGCGTCACATGATCGTTGCTCGTCCCGACCGTGACTAGTTAAACAAGAAATTTGGAAATCAAAAGGCGAACGAATAGGTTCGTAGCATGAGAGAGGTTCAAAAATGAGCATCAATCGCGTAACAATCACTGGCAATCTTACTCGTGATCCCGATTTGCGTTCCACCGCAGGAGGAATGCCTGTTTTGGGCTTTGGTGTTGCAGTAAATGACCGCCGTAAGAATCAACAGACAGGCGAATGGGAAGATTATCCTAACTTCATAGATTGCACTATGTTTGGTGCTCGTGCTCAGTCTATTTCTCGCTTCCTTCAAAAGGAAGTAAGGTTGCCATCGAAGGAAAACTTCGCTGGAGCCAGTGGGAACGCGATGGGCAAAAGCGTAGCAAGATTGAAGTTATTGTTGACGAAATAGAGTTTATGTCTGCTCGCAACGATAATGCTGCGCCACGCAACACTATGAATGCTCCTATGGCGAATACAGCTCCTGCAGCAGCGCCTATGGCAGCTCCAGTAGTGGATGCCTCTGTATACGATACCGACATTCCGTTCTAATCATTCGAAAGAGGTTTACATGTCTGACTACACAAAGCAGCCTCGTCGAAAGTACTGCCAGTTCTGCAAGGATCATGCAGAATATGTAGATTACAAAGACACTCAGATGCTGCGCAAGTATGTTACTGATCGTGGGAAGATCAAGCCCCGTCGTGTTACGGCGCTTGCACCCAGCACCAGCGCGATATTGCTAACGCCGTAAAGCGTGCACGCGAAATGGCTCTTATGCCTATGCAGTGCCTGCAGTAAGCGGCCGCGGTGATCGTCGCAATCGCTAAGAGGAGGATGAAATGAAAGTAATCCTTTTGGCAGAAGTTAAGGGTAAAGGCGGAGAAGGCGACGTAGTAGAAGTTGCTAACGGCTTTGCTAATAACTATTTATTCCCTAAGAATTTGGCTGTAGCTGCTACTAAGGGTAACTTAAAGCAGCTCGAACAGCGCAAGCACAACATTGCTACGCGCGAAGAGAACCGTATCGCTGAAGCTAATAAGACCAAGGAAATCCTTGATGCTCTTACCGTAAAGGTTGAAGCTCGCGTAGGCGAAGAGGGTGTTCTCTTCGGTTCCGTAACAGCACAGATGATCGCTGACGCTGTTAAAGCACAGGCAGACATTGATATCGATCGCCGTCGCGTTGAAATCAAACTGCGATCAAGTCTGCTGGTACTCATGAGGTAGCAATTCAGCTGTATCGCGACATTAAAGCTAACTTAACTATCCTGGTTGGCGATGCTGATACTTTTGCTGCAGCAGAAGCAACTGAAGCACCTGCAGAGGCTGAAGCTGAAACTGCAGAAGAAGCAACGGAAGAAGCTGCTGAGTAACACGTGCTTGTACGTGCGTTTAACGTATAGCTTTAAAAGGTCGTTTAGTCTTACTAAGCGACCTTTTTTGTATAATTGCGTAATCTAAGCAATTAGGTAAGGATGGAAAATCGTGCCGGATTCTCAAAACAACACCACTTCAGATATTAATAAAGCGTTTCCTCAAAACGTAGAAGCTGAACAGACGGTACTTGCCGCCTGTTTGCTTTCGACGGGAGTATTTGAAGAGGTATCTTTGAAGCTGAAACCGGAAGTTTTTTCCGTCCTGCGCATCGTATTATTTTCGAAACTATGCGAGAGATGAATTCTCGTTCCATTCCAATCGATGTTATTTCTGTTTCTGACAACTTAAAAGCTACAGGTCAGCTTGAAGCTATTGGTGGTCAGTCATATTTATTGGAATTAGCGGATAATACTTTTGCCTTTACGAGCTGGCAACATCATGCAGAAATTGTAGCGCGTGATGCCATGCGCCGTGAACTTCTTCGTGCGTCAGCGCAAATAACCTCACTTGCATACGATTCCCCTGCAGATCCAAAAGAGTTGGTATCACAAGCGGAAGCGGCGCTGTTTAACGTTACAGAACAAACGGTAAGTTCAACTTTTAAAGATATTCAGACATTGGTTATTGAGGCTAATGACGAAATTGCTGAAATGGCTAATCGTGCAGGCACTATGCAAGGGGTTCCTACAGGCTTTACCGATGTCGATAAACTGTTTTGTGGTTTACGCGGTGGAGACCTTATTATTTTGGCAGCGCGTCCTGCAGTAGGTAAAACTTCATTTGCTATGAATTTAGCAACCAACGCTGCCAAATTGGGTTCAACCGTAGCATTGTTTAGTTTGGAAATGTCTTCAGTACAAATCACGCAACGTGTGTTAGCGGCTGAAGCAGGTATGAGCCTTTCTCGTTTACGTGGAGGTATGCTCCAAGATAGTGACTGGAGTGAATTAGTGCGTGTTTCGGCAGAGCTTTCGCAGTTCGACCTTTACGTCGATGACTCACCTTCGTTATCTATCGTTGAATTACGTACTAAAGCTCGCCGTATGATGCGTAACAAAAAACAGGGACTTATTATTGTTGACTATTTACAGTTGATGCAACCGGTAATTCCGCACCCCAATAATCGTGCGGTTGAAGTCGCAGAAATTTCTCGAGGTCTAAAAGTTCTTGCAAAGGAATTAAACGTACCAATTTAGCGCTCTCTCAGCTTTCTCGTGGTGTTGAAACACGTACCGATAAGCGTCCTATGCTTTCTGACTTGCGTGAGTCAGGTTCTATCGAACAGGACGCGGACATCGTAATGTTTCTTGACAGAAGTACTTCGGAGGCGGAAGCAGAATCGGATAAGCGTCCTGATTGGGGTATGGCAGAACTTATTGTTGCGAAGCACCGTAATGGACCCACGCGAGATATTCCTTTGACCTTTATTCCTGAATTTACTAAATTCACCAATCATTTTGATGATTCAGGTTACTAAGCATTATTTCTGAACAAGTTTGGTATCCTTTCGCGTTACACTCTGTGTATGGATGCCGTCACTTTTATACATGCAGCTGATCTTCATTTAGGAGCGCCATTTAAGGGGCTTCGTACCATTGCGCCAGAGTGGTCCGAAGTTCTTTTACAGGCAATACCAGAATCTTTTCGTAAGGTGATTTCGATTGCTCTTGCTGAAAAGGTTGATTTCGTGGTAATTGCAGGTGATGTGTTCGATAATTCACATCCTTCCTATGCAGATTTTTCTTTGTTTGTTAAGGGATTGAAACAGCTTAATGAAGCGGGTATTCCCGTTTATTTAGTTACAGGAAATCACGATCCTTACCTTTCTTGGGATAACTCTTTTGCTTCATTGCCACCTAACGCTCATCTCTTAGGGGCAACTAAGCCAGAATTTATTTGTTATAAACGTGACAACAAACCACTTGCTCTTATTGGAGGCAGGGATATTACACACAGTCATGGCCCGCTGATGAAGACATTTCAGAAGGTATTTCACGTGAAACAGCATCAATGACCTGGGGATTTACGCGCCTTTTATGATTGGAGTTATCCATACTGGTCTTGATATTGACCTCACCCGTTCTCCAGCCAACCCTAAAAAACTTCTAAAGCGTGATGTTGATTATTGGGCTTGTGGTCATGTGCATCAACCTCGGATTCTCCCTTCAAAAGAGGATCCTCGTATTGTGTATGCGGGATGTCCTCAAGGAAGAGATATGAAAGAAGAAGGAGAGCATGGCGTTTTTAAAGTAACGCTTTGTGCTGAAGGAACTTCTGAAATATCACGTAAGTTGAGTTTATTCCAACGGCGAAAATCGCATGGCAACATATCGTTTTGGATATTTCTGATTGCGCTACTATTGCTGATATAGAAGAGAAAATTATCAGTACCGAATTTGCCTATAATGCACAAACCCGTGTACAGAGAATGATATTTCGCATTACGCTTGTCGGGCGCTCTTCTCTTCATACTGAGTTGTCTCCTGAAGTATTAAAAGATATTCAGGCTGTCTTAAATGATGGCTATCCGTTTTTTTATGTTGATTCCCTTGTGAATAAAACATTGCCTTGTCTTTCTTATAAAACGCTTCGAAAAGAAGGATTATTTCCAGCGGTTTATCTTGAAGCAATGGATGATTGCCGAAATCAAAAAGAAGAAGTTCTGCTTGATTTAGAAAAATCATTCTATCAACGAGATATTTCTTTGCCGAGCTCTTTGGAAGGAAAGTATGAAGAGCTTTGCGACGAGGCAGAAACGTTGGTTCTTGATCTGTTGGGGCAGGATGATAAGTGATGGCAAAAAAAGCATGGGAAAAAACAAAACCATCACGGAGTAAAAACATCAAGCGGAATCAAACGTTTCCTCAAAGTTTTTTCTTGAGCATATAAAAATGACCAGCTTCGGGAAGTTTGCCAATCTTATTGTGGGCCCGTTTGGACCTGGTATGAATGTGGTGTTTGGTCCTAATGAAGCCGGTAAAACTACCCTTAATGAATTGGTTAAAGGGGTTTTATTTGGCTGGCCTATAGCGCGTGGCGATGCTAATCCCTATCGTCCGGAAAATAGCGAACGATCAGGAAGCTTGTTCTTCAAAAACACCTTATCTGAAGAGGTAATTGAGCTTAAAAGAGTCAAAAATTCTGATGAGTTAAATCCTCCTGCACCTCTTCTCACTAACATCGATAAAGAGACGTACGAGACTATGTTCTCTCTTACCAGTGATGAATTGTTGAGACTTGATAGGCATAGTGATATTACCGCCCGCCTATTAACAGCGGGATCAGGCACCTCTTCTTCGCCAGCCCATGCTTTAGAAGAAATAACAAAAAGGATTAAAGCGCTTACTTCTCGTTCTTCGCAAGTTCCCGGGGCGATTGGCGCTCTCAAGTCTGAGCAGGCTCAAATTCGGCAAGTGGTTAACGAACAAAAAAAGGAAGCAGATGCCTTTCGGGAAGAAGAGCTGCTTTTAGCTTCATTGCGTCCTCGCAGAGAAATGATGCGTGATACCCAAGAGCGATTAAATAAAGAAATAGAAGAACTCAACCAAGCGGCGGCACATATTCTTCGATCGATAGAAGAATCACTTCTTTAGAAAAGGATCTCGAAGAGTCTATTCAAAACACTCCTTTAGCAGAGAGTGGGCAAGATCCTGTTCCTGATGAGGATATTATCGGCTTAATCAATTTAAGCCAGGCAGAAGAATATCGTCTTCGTGATGCTTTAGATGAGTTTGATGAACGTCGCGCAAAGTTGGAACATAGCGTAGATAAGGCTCATGAGGCACTGAATGCTTCTCAAGCAGATTTTGAATTCCATATAGAGGATGGCAGGTTGCAGCAAAATTATGCACGCGCCCGAAAACAGCGTTGGGTACAACTTGCCTTTGCAATTGTGGTTCCTCTTATTATGGCGCTGATTGGGTTATACAGTATTGATCTTGCGCGAAAAGCTGTGGGCGCAACCTATTTTATTGTCGGGATAGTATTAGTACTTGCTGCGCTTCTTCTTGCTGTGGTGGGAATAGTGATAAGTACCCGTCCGACAAGAACAGAAGAAGAATGGGAAGATGAACGTTCTAAAAAAGAATGGGTAATGCAGCAGGATTTGAAAACGCTTGAGGTTTGTCAGCGTCAAGCCCAAGAGTATGCAGCAACGATAGCTTCTTTTTTAGAAGAACACGGTTTATCTGCAGCGCTTGGTTCTACGCGTCGTGCTCGTAGGTTATTGGATCAAGCGCGGGAATATCGTGCTGCCTGCGATTTGGCTGAACAATCAAAGCAAGCCCAGGCACTTCATCATACATCACTCCGACGTGAAATAGCTCAAGCCCGTCAAGAACGAGAGGACTTTTGTCTTCAGCTTGGCATTGATGCTTGTGCAGAGGTAGATGAGGTTACTCAGCTGATAGAGAGAAAATCGACCGAACGCAGCAAGACTGCGCAAATTATCGGAGAAACCGAGCGGCAAATTGGAGAAATAACCGAACGCCTTAATGCTGCAAGAAAAAATAATTCTTTCGATGAGGTTAAATTTCAAAGCGCTTCAATAGAAACCCGTCTTAAAGATTCTTATCGCGAGTTGGCGGTTCTTCTTCTTGCAAAACACACGCTTGAAGAAGCAATAGCTCAGTGGGAACGAAAGAGCCAACCTGAGGTATACCGTCTGGCGTCTCGTTTATTTTCACAGATGACTGACGGTATGTGGCAAACGGTACGTATGAATGCTCAGGGGGATATCGAAGTGGTCGATGCAATTAAGACTACCCGATCGCCTCAGCTCTTATCGCTCGGAACAAGACAACAGCTTTATCTAAGCTTACGCATTGCTCTTTTAATAACGGCGGAGAATGTTGGGCGTGGACTCCCTTTGATGTGTGATGATATTTTGGTAAATTTCGACGATGCTCGCCGCATTCAAGCAGTGCGAGCACTTCTGGAGCTTGCGAAAAAACGACAAGTTATTTTATTTACCTGTCACCAAGATATTGCAACCTTGGTGTGTAATGCTGATTCAAACTCTAAATTGATTGAACTGTAGTATTATTCCTTTGTTGGGGTAGGTTTTAGCTTGATTTATCGCGTAAAATTTATCCTTGTGCAAAGGTAGCAATAAGCTTTGCAAGTAGGTATTAAAACATCGAAAGGACCTTTCATGCCAAGCACGGTTCTCCTTGGTGCTCAGTGGGGCGACGAGGGAAAAGGCAAAATCACTGATCTTATCTCAAGTGATTACGATTATGTTGTTCGATATCAGGGAGGAAATAACGCCGGGCATACCGTAATTCATGGTGACACCAAGCTCGCGTTGCACCTCATTCCTTCAGGAGTAATGTATGACCACATCACCCCTGTCATTGGAAATGGCTGCGTTATCGATCCTAAAGTTCTTGTTGAAGAAATGAAGATGCTGGAAGACTCAGGCTTCCCCTGTGGTCGCCTTCGCATTTCTTGTGATGCGCATATCATCATGCCGTATCACATTGATTTAGACGGCGCTTCAGAGCGTCATTTAGGAAAGCATAAAATTGGCACAACGAATCGCGGCATCGGTCCTGCTTATGAAGATAAGTTTGCTCGCAGTGGTATTCGCGTTCAGGATTTACTGGATGAAAGATTTCCGCGAAAACTAGAAGCAGCACTCGCAATTAAAAATCAGATTCTAACGAAAATCTACGATCTGAAACCTTATACGGTTGATCAGATTTGCGAGATGTATTTACCTTACGCTGAAGTCATGCGTAAGCATATGGCGGAAACCACCCAAATGCTCAACGCTGCTCTTCGTGAAGATAAAACATTCTGTTTGAAGGTGCTCAAGGCACCATGCTTGATATTGACCATGGCACCTATCCATTCGTTACCTCGTCTTCTTGCTGTGCGGGTGGCGCGCCTACGGGCTCTGGTGTTGGACCTAAAGCTATTGATAAAGTGCTTGGCATTGCAAAAGCATATATAACCCGTGTTGGTTCTGGTCCTTTTCCGACCGAACTTCATGACGAAACAGGAGAACTCCTCTGCAAAGTAGGAGGCGAGTACGGAGTAACCACCGGTCGCAAGCGCCGTTGTGGTTGGTTCGATGCAGTGCAAGCTCGCTATGCAGTAGAAGTTAATTCAATGACTGACATGGCATTAACCAAGCTCGACGTTCTTTCTTGTGTGCCTACCATCAAGGTATGTGTTGGATATGAAGCTGACGGTGTTCGTTATGATTATTTCCCCATGCAGCATTCAGTGATTTATCCTAAAAATGTAACTCCTATTTATGAAGAACTTCCTGGTTGGGAAGGTGTCGATATTTCCGATTGTAAGAAATTCGAAGATTTACCTGCTAACGCTCAGCGTTATGTTCAATATCTTGAAGAGGTTACTGGAGTTCATGCTTCCATCATTGCGGTTGGTCCTGATCGAAATCAGACAATCTTTAATGGTTGGGAAAGCCGCTAAAGCTATGCGTTGCATGAAAGAATACTAAATTAAGAAAGCACCTTCGTGGGTTTCTGCGGAGGTGCTTTAATATAGGGAAGGAAATTGCGAATTTAGAATCGCAATTTTAAAAACTAAGTTGTTCGAGGGGCTAGTCTCCTTATTGAACGAAAGGTGAAACAGTGAACATTCTTGTTCTTGGCGGCGGTGGCCGCGAGCATGCCATCGCGTGGGCATTGTCTCAGTCTCCTCGCTGTGATCAGCTCTATGTTGCCCCTGGTAATGGCGGAACAGCATCTATTGCTCAGAATGTAAAAAATCTCGCCGTTGAAGAGGGCGATGCTGTACTTTCTTTTGCGAAAGATCATGAAATTGGATTGGTAGTAGTTGGCCCTGAAGCACCTCTCGTTGCTGGTGTTGCTGATGTTGTTCGAGCGGCAGGAATTCCTATTTTTGGCCCCGATGCGCAGGGAGCCCAACTTGAAGGATCCAAGACGTACTCTAAAGAATTTATGGACACCAATGGTATTCCTACGGCACGCTATGCGAGTTTTACCGATGAAGCACAAGCACGTGCTTATTGCGAAGAGCTTGGTGCCCCTTTGGTGGTAAAAGCAGACGGTCTTGCTGCTGGCAAGGGTGTTGTTGTGGCAGAAACACTTGAAGTTGCTCTTGATGCGGTAAAAGAATGCTTCCAGGGAGCTTTTGGAGAAGCTGGAAATCGCGTAGTAATAGAAGAGATGCTCAAGGGTCCCGAATGTTCTTTGTTGGCCTCGTTCTAAGGGAAAAGCCTTCTGTATGGCACCTGCTCAAGATCATAAACGTGCCTATGATGGAGATCTTGGTCCTAATACTGGTGGCATGGGGGTTTATTCTCCTGTACCTATTGTGACCGACGAAGAAATGGCGGCAATGGTTTCTGTTATGGAAACAGCTGCAGCGGCAACAGCGAAGGATCCTTTCGAACAGGATTATCGTGGATGTCTATACGGCGGATTTATGCTCACGCAAGAAGGTCCTAAAGTACTTGAGTTCAATGCACGTTTGGCGACCCAGAAACCCAGGTAGTACTTCCTCGTCTTCAGGGCGATTTGGTAGATATCATGCTTGCGGTAGCGGAAGGCAGACCAGAAGATATTGAGTTGTCTTGGTCGAATAATGGGCAGTAAGCGTTGTTCTTGCAAGTGGCGGCTACCCTGGATCTTACGAAAAAGGAAAAGTTATTCTTGGTGTAAGGGAGGCAGAACAACTAGATGATGTAATTGTCTTCCATGCGGCACTGCCTTGAATAATGATGGTGAATTAATTACCGCTGGGGGTCGCGTGCTTAACGTGGTTGCTTTGGGCGATACCTTTGAAGAGGCTCGTAATCGTGCTTACGAGGCTTGCAATCTTATTAAGTTTGAAAATATGCAATTTAGAAGCGACATCGGAAAGCGTGCCCTCCTTGGTCGCAGCGCTTGGGATGCGTAATTATTCTCCCAGCAAGCTTTAAAGGTAGTATTAAAGAAAATACGAATTGCCCCTTGACGAGAAAGACACGAATCAGTAAAATTCTTTTTCGCGTCATACATAAGGCGTAACTGGTTGGGTAGCTCAGCTGGTAGAGCAGCGGACTGAAAATCCGCGTGTCGCGGGTTCAAGTCCCGCCCCGACCACCATTTAGATTGTGAAACCCCGCACCTGCGGGGTTTTTTCACATAATCAGCTTTTTGTGGCAAAAAATAAGGGGATTATTCTTACATTTCTCGGGGTATTTAAGGGCCTTTGATAAAATATCTAAAAATATGAAAGAAGGACCGATGATCGATTTTTCCATTCAGGGTATATATCCTCCTTCGCTCCAGGCACTTGTTGATAGTAAAGTAGCAAGTCGCATTCACAGCAAGGATGCAACCCTTTATAGTTTTTCAGAAGAAGCACAGCAATGTGCGCAGGAGTATATGGGATGGGCAACGCTTGCTTCAGAGCCTCCCTGTTCAATAGAGGAAATCCAGTCTTTTGCTGACGAAATGAGAGCCAAAGGGCTAAAAGCGGTTGTTCTTATTGGTCAAGGTGGGTCAACTCAGGCACCTATGACTCTTACTAAATACAACAAACCCGATTCTTCTTCTGTGGCTTTTAAAACGCTCGATTCGGTTTCTCCTGTTCGAGTTCGAACCATTATGTCTCAGTGTGATCCTGAGCATACGCTTATCATTCAATCGTCAAAATCAGGCGGAACTATTGAACCTTCTTTGGTCATGAAGGCAGTTCGCGAAGTGTTGGCAGAAAGCTTCCTGAGGAAGAAATCCCCAACCATCTTGTAGCTATTACCGACCCTGGTTCCGAATTGGAAAAGCGTGCACGTGAAGAGGGTTGGGCAAAGCTCTTCTTGGGAGAGCCTACCGTTGGCGGTCGTTATTCCGCGCTTTCAGTATTTGGTTTGGTTCCTGCTGCATTAGTGGGTATGGATATCGCCTCTTTAATTGAAAGTGCTTGCGAAGCGGAAGCATTGTGCGCTTCTGATGACCTTGATAATCCTGCTTCTAACTTGGCTGCGTTCTTGTTTGATACCTACGAACGCGGACGCGACAAGTTTTCGTTGTTCACTCCTAAGCGTGGTCGTGTTCTAGGTTTGTGGATTGAGCAGCTTGTAGCTGAAAGCTTGGGTAAAAACGGCTATGGCATTTTGCCGAATATTGAAGTTGATTCTCTTGTTTTGCGCGAGGACCCAAAGACCGTACGGTTATTACCTATAATACGAAAACCGATCTATGGGACGATCGCCAGAACTTCAATCATGCTCTCGAGTTTCTTGATCCCGCAATTCCTCAAATGCACTTTAAGGTTCTCAACGTAGAAGATCTCGCTGCGCATTTTGTAATGTGGGAATACGCAATCGCAATGGTTGGTTATCTCATGAAGGTATGTCCGTTTGACCAGCCAGACGTTGCGGCTGCTAAGGCGGAAGTTCTTCATATTTTGGCAGAAGGTGCCTGCGAGCCTGATTTTGTACAGAATGGATTGGCTGAGGTGCCTATTGGAAAAGTGGAAGTTCATGTTTCCGAATCTCTTCGAGATAAGGTAACTGAACCAAGTCTCGATGCGGTACTTCGTGCTCTGTTTGGCAGCATTGAATCGGGCGACTACTTCTCCTTTAACGCATTTCTTCCTTTTGCAGGCGAAGGACGTCGTGAGGCAATTGAGGAAATTCGTCATACGGTTGCCTCTCATTATGATGTTGCTTCCTGTTTGGAAATTGGTCCTCGCTATCTTCATTCTACGGGACAATTGCATAAGGGCGGTCCAAACAAGGGAGTGTTCTTGATTCTTTCTGCCGACGAACCAAAAGACATTGAAATCGATGATCCTCGTGCGCGCAGCTTAGGTGAATTGGCAAAAGCTCAAGCGCTTGGTGATTTTACTATTTTGTCTTCGCGTGGACGTCGCTGTGTTCACGTTCATCTTCCTGACAATTCTGCCGTCTCTATTCGTGCGTTGGCTAAAGCATTCAAGAAAGTGGTGTATGCATGAGTTGTGAGGCGGTAAAACTCACGATAACGGGCGTTGTACAAGGGGTGGGTTTCCGCCCCTTTGTCTATCGTGAGGCATGTTCTCATCAAGTGACGGGATGGGTACTCAATACGGTTGAGGGCGTTATTGTTCATGCTGAAGGAGAAAGCGACAATATCGACGCCTTTATCTTGGCGCTTTCTGAGCAAGCTCCAGCTGCAGCTCAGGTTAAGAAAATCACCATTAAAGAAGTTCCCCTTGAAGGGTATGACCACTTCGAAATTCATTTTTCAGAAGATGAGGAGTCACGCACTACTACTCTTGTGTCTCCCGATCTTGCAACCTGCGATGCGTGTGTAGAAGAATTATTTGATCCTACTAATCGTCGCTACCACTATCCTTTTATCAACTGCACTAATTGTGGTCCGCGCTTCACGATCATGAGAGGCCTCCCCTATGATCGTTCTCAAACTTCTATGGCGCCTTTTACTATGTGTAGGGACTGCGAACAAGAATATCACGATCCTGCCGATAGACGCTTCCATGCTCAGCCCGATGCTTGTTTTGTATGCGGTCCTCATTTGGGGTGGGCCTTATCTGATTTAAAAACTCCCCTCACTCAAGATGATTTGTCCTGGGCGCACGATCGTCAAACCAGCGACTCTTTTATCTCAGAAGCCGCACAACTTTTGCGCGAAGGAAAAATTGTCGCAGTAAAAGGGCTCGGCGGCTATCACTTGGCGTGCGATGCGCAGAATCCTTCAGCTATCGCAACCTTACGTCAAAGAAAGCGCCGAGAAGGCAAAGCTTTTGCAGTTATGGTTTCTTCTGTCGAAGAAGCAAAACAATATTGCTTTGTAAGTGAAGCGGAAGAATACCAGCTCACCCAACCAAGTCGTCCTATTGTTTTATTGCAAAAACGTCCCGAGGTATCGTTTGCCTGTGGCTTGGCCGATGCGCTTCCTGAATTAGGGATAATGCTTCCTTCTACGCCAGTTCAGCATCTACTTCTACATGAATTTAAAGGGATGCTGGTTATGACTTCAGGAAATATTCACGACGAACCTATCGTGACTGACGAAGAGCATGCTTTCTCTCAACTTGGAACAGTGGCAGATGCTTTCCTGGTGAACGATCGCGCTATTGAGGGGCGTTATGACGATTCGGTTTTGCGCGTATTAAATGCTGGTCAAGCAGGAGAGATTGTTCAGTTTATACGTCGTGCGCGTGGTTTTGCCCCCTTACCACTTGGAATTCCTGGCCCTGCTTCTACGGAAGTTTCTCATTCAGATACTTTAAACGACGCCTCTATTGCCGACCAACAACAGGAACACGATACGATTCAGGCGAATAAGGCTCAGAGGAAACAGCATCTAGCGAATTGATGCCCGAAGAACTTCTTGCGGTCGGTCCTGAACAGAAAAACACCTTCACGTATGTTCGTGCCAATCAAGCTTTTGTCTCTCAGCATATTGGAGATATGGAAAGCGTACCCGTTATGGACGCTTGGCAGGAAACACGTAGTCGTTACGAGCAGCTCTTTCGTCTAAAGCCGCAGCGAGTGGTATGTGACTACCATCCTGAATATCTCACTTCGAAATGGGCCCATCAGCAAAAGTTACCAGTTACCCAGGTTCAACATCATCATGCTCATATTCTTTCCGTTATGGGTGAAAATGAGCTGGAGGGACCAGTTTGCGGTTTTGCATTCGATGGAACAGGGTATGGCTTAGATGGAAAGATTTGGGGTGGCGAAGTCCTCCTTTCGAATCTCAGTGCGTTTGAGCGCTTTGCCAACTTCGCTTATATACCTCTTCCTGGTGGTGCTGTAGCAATAAAAATCCTGCGCGCATTGCCTATGGTGCTTTATGGGCTTTTGACCTTCTTGATCATCCTGTAGCTCAAGCCTTCATTAAGTCTTCGCTTTCTGAGGTGGATATTCTCGAGCGTATGATCGAACAGGGTATTAATTCTCCGCAAACTTCTTCGGTAGGCCGCTTGTTTGATGCGGCTTCGGCATTACTGGGTATATGTACCCATCCGCGCTACGAAGGGGAAGCAGCAATTCTCCTAGAGGCGAGTCTCTATCCCTATCTTTTCCGCGAAGCGCAATCTGCTCCTTCGTTGGATGCCGCTGAGTTAACAGCAAAGACGAATGAAACACAAGCAAACGAGTTGGCAGCGGGCCAGAAAAACGAATCTTATGCGGACAAGAATTCTTGCGCGGAATCCTTTGCAAAACAGCGCAACTTCGATTCTCAGGAGCTTAAACAGCACGCCGAAGCATATCGCATTGAATTGGTAAAAAATGTTGCCACAAAACAAAGTAGTGCAGAAGACACGTCTGTTCTTTTGTTGGACGCGGCAGGATTGTTTAAAGCGCTTCTTGATGATATACAAGCAGGGCTTCCAACGGGCTTCATTGCTCAATGTTTTCACGATGCTTTTGTTCGCGTGCTGGTCGAAATGGCTGAATTGGTTCGTGCGGTTTATGGTATTTCGATTGTCGCACTAGGTGGCGGAGTGTTTATGAATCGCTACCTTACCGAGCAGTCACCTTATTCAGTTGCAGGAACACGGTTTACGGTGGCAATGAATAAAGACCTACCGCCGAACGATGCATCCATTTCTTATGGACAAGCTGTGCTAGGATGGCAGGCACAGAACAAGGAGTGATGCAAAATGTGCTTAGCTATTCCTGCGCAGGTTAAATCTATTAACGAAAATAACCTTGCGACTGTCGATATTTTAGGAGTTACCCGCGAAGTTGCACTTGATTTAACGCCAAGTGCAGAAGTGGGAAGTTATGTGCTTATTCACGCTGGGTTTGCTATTGAGGTGGTAAGCGAAGAAGCAGCCCAAGAAACGTTGGATCTCATAAAAGAATTTCCTGAATTAGCCGATCTTGAGGCGGCATCGTAAATTACGGTAGCTTAGTAAATTACGGCAGCTTATAACGCAAGAGGTGGCAATTATGGACTTATCAGTTTTTAAAGACCCTGAACTTGCAAAGGGTCTTATTCATTCTATTCAGAAGTGGGCACCCGAGCAGGCTACCCTTATGGAGGTGTGCGGTACCCACACCGTTGCTATTGCACGTAATGGTTTGCGCTCTATGATGCCGGAGGTACGCGGCTCGCTTCTGGTCCTGGTTGCCCTGTTTGCGTTACCTCTAATAAGGATATTGATACCGTAATTGCTCTTGCACGCATTCCTGGGGTAAAAATAACGACGTTTGGCGATATGACGCGCGTTCCGGGTTCCACTTCAAGTCTGTTGAAGGAACAAGCTGCAGGGCGAGATATCAATATTGTGTATTCTCCTCTTGATGCACTTAAAATTGCGCAGGAAAACCCTGAGAGCGAAGTAGTGTTTGTCGGGGTTGGCTTTGAGACAACCACGCCTTTAGTTGCGATGGCCATCAAGCGCGCACAAGCTCTAGGGTTAAAAAACTTCAGTGTCTTTGTAGCACACAAAAATATGCCTAACGCTTTGGAAGCTATCGTTTCAGATCCTTCATTAAAGATTGATGCCCTTATTTTGCCTGGTCACGTTAGCACCATTATCGGCATGAAACCCTATGAATTCCTGGCTCAAAAATATGGGGTACCAGGAGTTATTACAGGATTTGAACCTGTTGACGTGCTGCAGGGTATCGCCATGATTATGCGCCAGCTGCATGAAGGCCGCGCCGAAATTGAAATTGCTTATAAGCGCGGTGTGGAAGCTCAGGGCAATCCAATCGCCTTAGCTGCAATTGATGAAGTGTTCGAAACAGTAGATACCACTTGGCGTGGTTTAGGTCTCATCTCAATCCGGGTATGCTATCAGGGAAAAGTATAAGGATTTGATGCGTTTAAACGCTTCCAGCCAGAGGTAGAGCTCACTCAAGAACCAAAAGGCTGTCGTTGCGGAGATGTGCTTCGTGGCGCGATGCTCCTAACGAATGTCCCTTATTCCGCCGAGTTTGTACGCCAGAAAATCCCGTTGGACCTTGTATGGTTTCCTCGGAGGGTTCCTGTGCTGCATATTTCCGCTATCTGTAGAACACGCTTGTAAATCCATACATAACGGATTAAAAGTTGAATATTTCATCGTTTCTTCCTTTGATTCCTTCAGATACTTGCGGGGGGGGGTATCTGATAGTATGAATACAAATACAACAGGTATTTATGTCGTGTTGAATTATCGTATTTGTCTTAGTACTTTAAAATGACAAATACGGCTATCTATCTCGCAAAAAGTAAGGTAAACGTGCGAGATAAAAGAGTAAGGACTTTTTTATGAGGGGAAGACCTGAGTGTAAGCTCGATCCGCGCATTAAGACTGTTTGGCGGATAAGTGACGTTATTGTACTGACTATCATTTTTGTCTGCGTTGGCTTAGTGGGGGTAATCGCCTGGTTCGCTGATGAGACTACTCATTTTTGGTCAGGCCCGTATTGTTTAGTAAGTATCGTTTTGTATGTCGTGCTTTTAACGCTTGATCTTTTCGCTCTTACTACTTTTAGATACTCCCGTTGGCGCTATCAGCTTTTCCCTGATTTTCTAGAAATAGAAAATGGCATTATCTGGCGCAAGCATGTCGTAATTCCCTTTATTCGTGTACAGAATACCGACACTCGACAGGGCCTGTTTTGCGGGCGTTGGTTTAGCTTCAGTTATGGTTTCAACGGCAGGCGCTTCCTTTGAGATTCCTGGACTTAGAGCAGAAGAAGCAGATCAAGTAAGAGACAGTGCAGCGGAATTGGCGCGCATCGCGCGAGAGGATGTATAAATGAGCGATCAATTCACCTCTTCTCAGCCGACTCGTTACAGTCTTCACCATAGTTATATTTGGCTGAGTGCTCTTCGTGCGCTGCCTTATATTTTTGCTGCTGTTTTATTTTCTTCCCTTTCAGCTCTGTTTGAGCTCGCAGACTATGTTGCAGCATTGGTGGGGCTTGAGGGCTTAGCTTCTTGTTTGTAGTGGCCTTTTGTTTGCTTTTTACGGTGATTATTGGTGCGATTGCTGTGGGTGCTGCAGCTCTTGCTTATCGATATAAATGGTATGAATTGGTAGCGCAGAATTCAGCTTCTATTCAGGTATTTTAAGCAAAAACGCACTCACATACCTTACCAACGTGTTCAGTCTGTCAATGAAAAATGTCACTCTTACAACGTATTGTGGGAGTCTGTACCGTTACGATCGATACCGCGGGTGGCGCAGATAATAAAGCGTTGGTTGTTCCTTATGTAGAAAAGTCAGCAGCGGAACGGATTCGTCGTGAGCTGTTCATGCGGAAATCTTTGATAGCGCAAGGCTTGAGTCCTCAAGAGACAGACGAACGTATGAGGGCATTTGCTGCGCAAGAAACGCAGATTCCAACGACGAATATGCCGTTAACGGGATATGCCGGCAGTGTTGCAAATGCAAACGCGCCCATTCCTCCTTGGGAATTAGAGGCGTCGCAGCACACAAGCGATCAACCAGTTCAGAATGTTCAAAATATTCCAGGATATGCTCATTCAGCTGAACAACCAGAATTCAGCGCAGGGGTGGTGTCCCCTGAACAGATGGTTCAAGGACAATCTATTCCCTCCGCTCAGGGGTCATACAATCAGGGGTCTCAGGATAACATTCTCGATATGCCCGCACAGGTAATGGATGATATGCGGGGTATTTTTGCCAATGCAGAAATTGATACGGGTAAGGTTACTTGTGAATTTGGACTCACAAATAAAGAGTTGATTTTGTCGGCGCTTTCCAGCAAGACTCGTTTGTTTTCGTTTTGATCGGTGTGGTTTCTGCGTTCACGACTTTTCTTGGTGGGCTGGTTGACGCCCGTATTATTTCCAGCAGCGATACGGTGTATTCAACTGCTTGGCATATGGTAGGCAATCCTCTAGGCATTATGTTTTTGCTTTTTGTGTTAGGGATTCTTTTGCTGCTTTGGTTGTTGAGTGTGGCTTCTTCGTGCCTGTACTATGCGGGTTTTCGTTCGCGCAGGCGAGGAGAGCGTATTGAAGTCGAAAGAGGACTTATCACTCATGTGTTTAGCGGAATGGATGTGGAAAAGATTCAATCTATCCATATTCATCAAACGTTCTTCCAGCGACTGCTGAAATGTTGCTCGGTAGCTTATGGTCGAGTGGGAGCAACAGAAGAAGAAAACGGTTCGAATTCAATGGATGTTTCCGCTTCGAATAAGCTTGTAGTTCATCCATTCTTGCCTCTTTCGCGTGTTCCTGAGGTAATTTCGGGGTTAACTCCGGAGTATCAAACGTTACCCCAGGCAACAAAAGCGGTAGATAAATGTGCGTTACGTCGAGCATTGATTAGACAAGTGATATGGCAAGGACTTGGTTTTTGGCTTTTGATCTTACTTGCTTGTACTTGGCTCATTCTTGTATTGGCGGTTCCTACAGAACTGTCCCTCGAGTTCTTTAATGGAATGACCTTGATGCAGTGCATGATTTTATTTTCGGGCGCTGTAGTGGCCCTTGTGATAGTAATTGCTGTGCTGGAAGCGATAAATGCTGTTTTGTGGTATCGCAAGGCGGCGTTTGGTTGGGATCATTTTGGTTTCACTCTAGTAAATGGTGGCTTCTCTCTAGATACGGTTACGGTACCTCGTACTAAAATACAAGCAGCATCTATTCGAACCAATCCTTTGCAGCGCTATGCTCGTGTAGCAACTGTTTTGGTCGATACTGCAGCAGGAGTTGGCAGCACACGCCATAAGCTTATTGACGTGTCAAAAGCTGATGCTGACGAGTGGTTTGATTGGGTGCATCCGCGAGGGAGGTAGCACACTCTATGAACCACGATTGGACCCCAAGTCAATTTCTTGATACCCGTGCGGTTGGGCGCGCGATGAAATCAATACACGAATATTCTCTTGGTGAGGAAGTTGCCAATTCGATCACGCACGGGATTGGCGTACTTCTTGCTATCGCTGCTATTCCTCTTTGTGTGGTGCAAGCGCTTAATTCAAATGAGCCGCTTCATTTGTTGGCAGCCTTGCTCTACAGCATTTTTATGCTGCTTGAATATGTGATGTCCACGTTATATCACGCGCTCAGTGCTGACCGTGCAAAACGTGTTTTCAAAGTGCTTGATCATAGTTTTATCTACCTGTTTATAGCGGCGACCTATACTCCTTATTGTTTGATCACCCTGGTAGACAGCGTGGGTGTGGGGCTATGCGTGTTTGTATGGGCTGTTGCGCTTGTGGGTGTAGCGGTGGAAGCGTTTTGGGTGTTTCGCCCCCGCTGGGTGTCTGCGGTCCTTTATCTTTGTTTAGGATGGGCAGTTGTTGTTTTCATTCCGCAGCTTTATACTCTGTTGGATCCTGCTGCCTTTTGGCTGCTTTTAGCTGGCGGTTTGTGCTATTCAATCGGATGTATTTTTACGTATTAAAGAAAATACCCTATATGCATTCAATTTTTCATCTCTGGATACTCGCAGGATCTATCTGCCAGTTTTTATCCATCGTTTTATTTGTTTTGTAGCACTTTATTTTCCAGAGCAACGGTTTATTAACAAATCCTATTTTCTGATTAGAATGGGGCGTAAGTGGGAAAATTATGTAAGTAAGCTGTAAGCTTTCAATCGATACAGAACGTGGACAGTAACCCTCAAGTAAACGATCGATAGATTGAGAATTATTACAATAACCTCAGCATAGAATAGCGTTATTTAGTAGGTATCTTATTTTGAATTATGTATATGAAGGGAAACGAGATGGCTGCTGTTAAACATACCGATCATCTCGCCACCAAGGCTTCTTCGGTCATATACAAAGGCAATGATAAGGTACTTGCTGGAGTGTGCGACGGAATTGCACAGTATCTAGAGGTGGATTCAATTGTCGCACGCGTAACGTGTGTCGTGCTTTTTATTTGCACGGCAGGCATTATCACTATCCCCTACCTGTTGTTAGCTTTCATGCTGCCTAAACAGCCTGAAGATGAAAGGGTTTTTGAGGTAGATCCTGTTTCGGTAGTTTCAGATCGTTATGAGCAGGTTGTCGAAGCTCAAAAACCTAGCACCCAGAAAGTTCCTGAGCGTTATGGTATTCATGCCGATGCAGGTCATGTTCCTCCTAAGCCTCCTCAGGGAGAGGGGATCAAGGTAGAGCGACAAGAAGTTTACATTGCCTATCGACACAATGAGCCCAGCAATGAGGATATGCCGCATACCAATCGCATTCTTATTGTGATAACCGTTGCTGTAGCAATGACCGCACTTTTTATTGCAATGGCGAATTCTGCGATAGCGCGTTATCCAAGACTGGAAATTTTTAATTTCTGGCCCGAATTGCTTATTGTTGCGGGAACAACTCTGCTCGTTTGTTTCTATGATCGACTTCCTTTTGCTATTCGTATCACGGGACTTATTTTTTGCGTCGAATTAGCGCTTGGACTTTTACCGTTTACCCTTGGGATCTGTCCTTTTCATTCCCTTGAACGTATCAGCATTGTCCCGGTTATTTTGGGGTGTGCTGCAATTGTCTGTTTTGTTTATTTTCTCGCTACGAAACGCTCGGGTGCACTGATCGTTATGGTTCTGTTATTTGGGCTTGGTTTGGTGTGGATGTTAGGGGAAGTGGGGATATTTGAACGTCTTTTGGCGGCTTCCTCATATTCTCGACACAATATCACATATCCCCTGTTCAGAGGTGAGTACTTTTTAGGATAAGGCGCAATAATACCAGGAAAAATGCATGCAATACTACCGCTTGCCGACGATGAAATTTGGACGAGGGGGCGTGTGGCGGTATAATGGTTCGTGCGTTTTTGCGCTTTCTTGAAGTAATTACCTACGTTTTACTTCAAGAAATAAGGCCCTTGTGTTTTCACATGAAGCATTAGATAAAGTATCGAAGACATAACGGCGAAGCCACGGCATTGGAGTTTTTTTGGCTAAAGCCCGTTCACATACAAGAAATCGAGCCCTCCCCCTCGCGTGCGTTCTGGCTCTTATGATCGCGCTCGTGGCGGTTTTTTTGTTAAGCGGCGTAACGCAGGCTCAAGGTTCTGTCAAGAGGACTCATCACCTTAGGTTTCGGCAGCGCTCAAGCAGATTCGACAACTTCTCAACTCTCTGCCGCTGATCGTGCTTCAGGTACTTCTTCAGGCCAAAATGATTCTATGGCGGTTTCTGAAACAGTTAACCTGAGCGATAGTGCTCAGCGTTCCATCACGGTTAAAGATCCCGATCCTGTAGTTGTTCCTGTTGCGATTGATGAAACAAACCCTGAAGCAGTAAGTAAGGCGTCAGAGGTATGCACGCTCGATCCGCTTCCCACAGCACCTCGTGTTGCGCCAGATGTTAATGATGGTACTTGGTCTAGTGGTAGCGCTTCTGGCTACAACATCACGACCAATGACGATGGAATGGGTAATTTTGGTGTTACCAATACTTCGTCAGGTATCGCATTGACTGATAACAGCATTACGGTTGCAGTCCCTGAGTCTCAGTCATACTTACTGGGCCGAATTGTAGAAATTTGTTATGACGGGAAAGTTGTTATCGCTACGGTAACTGATACGGGTGGTTTTGCTCGTTACGGTCGTGCATTGGACTTGGCTCCTGGTGTATATAAGGCGTTCGGTGCTGATTCTCCTTCAGACTGGGGAGTACGCACGGTTTACTATCGCTTCCTGTAAACGTATTTGACTGAGGTGCTTTTGTAGGTGCGGTTTAAGTGGACGTTTTGAGCGCATTTCTCACAGGTGCATTTCTCTGGCTGTATTAATAAAATATTCTTTAATAGTTTTTAGCACGCTTATGCGTGCTTCTGTTTTTAATAGGCGCGGTCCTGTGCGACCATAATGCATGTCTGCGTTATACTGAAGCGAGAGAAAAGGACGGTTATGAGCAACGTAATTATCGTCGGCTGCGGACGCGTGGGTTCGCGGTTGGCTTTGATGCTTTCAGACCACGACGACAATGTGTGTGTTATAGATCGCAATCCACGCGCTTTTGCTTCCTTGGGCCGCGATTTTAACGGTTCGACATTTCCTGGAGTTGGGTATGACGAAGAGGTTCTCGTTGCGGCAGGTATTGAAGATTGTGATTTTGTAGCAGCAGTAACGCAGAGCGACAACGCAAATTTAATGGTGGTTGAAATTGCCCGTCGTCTTTACGATGTGCCTCATGCGGTGGCTCGTCTTTATGACAGCTCTCATGAACGCACTTATATGCAACTGGGTATTGATTACGTATGTGGTACAACACTGGTCGCAGAAGAGCTTTTTTCAAAGGCAACTTCGGTATCGGTGATCATATTACAACCTTCGCTGATTATGAGGTTCTTCAATTTGCCCTCGATTTGTCTTCGACAGGGCAAACCTCAATAAAGGTTTCCGAATTAGAATCGCGTCATGCGCTTCGAGTTTGTGCATTTGAAAGAGCGGATGGTAGCATCAGTTCGATCCCGTCTTCTTCAAGTATTCTGTATCAAGGTGATGCGGTGCTTGCCGTTGTTGCCCAAAGCGCTATTCCTACTATTGCGAAATTCGCTCAGGACTAACGGAGGAACCAATGTATATCGTTATTGTTGGTGGCGGTAAACTAGGTGCCTATTTAGCGAGCACACTTCTTCGTGGCGACAATCAGGTTGCCATTATCGAAGAGGAAGAGAGTGCTGCTATCGAACTTTCAGAAAAGCTGGATGGTTCTTGTTTGGTTATCCATGGTGATGGTTGTTCTGCCACGATTCAGGATGATGCGGGCACTGATCAAGCTGATGTTTTTGTGGCAGCTACAGGGCAAGACGAGGATAATTTAGCTGCTTGCGAAATCGCTACGCGAGTTTTTGATGTTCCTCGTAGTATTGCGCGTGTAAACAGTCCTAAGAATTTACGTATCTTTCGTCGCTTAGGGATTGAAAGTATTTCATCCACGGCTCTTATTGCCCATATGATCGAAGAAGAAGCGATGATGGGCTCCATGAGTGCTGCGGTTACTTTGACGAGTGATCAAATTGCTCTTACCGAAATCAAAGTGCCTACCATGCGCAATCACGACAATTATCGCGGAATGAGGGCTCTCGATCTCGAGTTTGGCGAGGGAGTTCGCCTTATTGCAGTATCTCACGCTGATGAGGTAGAAGTCGTAGGCGAAGAGACCCGCATTTTTCCCGGCGATCAAGTGATCGTTGCGGCAGATACTGATCGTGTCGATACTGCGGTCGAATTAGTTCGATCGCTTTAAGATAAGCTAAACAAGCGCCAACCAGAGGAAGGAAAAGGTATGATTGGTCGTTATACCCGTCCCGAAATGGGAGCAATTTGGGAATTACAAAATAAGTTCGAAATCTGGAAAGAAATTGAAGTATTTGCTTGCGAAGCGCAGGCTGAATTGGGCAAATCAGGTATTACCAAAGAAGAGGCAGCGTGGATTCGCGAACATGCAACTTCACGGTTGAGCGCATTGATGAAATTGAAAAAGTAACCAATCACGACGTTATTGCGTTTACGACTAATATGGCTGAGTACATCGACGCTGACCTTCCTGAAGGAATGGAACCGCCAAGCCGTTGGGTTCATTACGGTATGACTTCTTCCGACTTAGGTGATACGGCGCTTTCCTATCAAATTACTCAAGCTATCGATATCATCCTTGCCGATGTTAAGCAGTTAGGTGAAACCTGTAAGCGTCGCGCATTCGAATTCCAGGAAACACTCTGCGTAGGACGCACCCATGGAATCCATGCCGAGCCTATGACGTTTGGCATGAAGTTTGGTTCTTGGGCATGGGCACTTAAGCGTGCGCAAACCCGCCTCGAGGAAGCTCGTCGCGTAGCGGCAACAGGAGCTATTTCTGGTGCGGTAGGAACATACTCAAGCATTGATCCGTTTGTGGAACAGTATGTTTGTGAAAAGCTGGGACTTACCCCCGATCCTTTATCTACCCAGGTATTAGCACGCGATCGTCATGCGCAAGTAATGACTGCTTTGGCAGTAACGGCTTCAACGCTTGAATCTATTGCAATGCAGGTACGACTTCTTCAACAGTCTGACGTTATTGAAGCGGAGGAACCTTTCGCAAAAGGCCAAAAGGCTCGTCGGCAATGCCTCACAAGCGCAACCCTATTACGGCAGAACGCGTATGTGGCCTGTCTCGTGTGGTAAAGGCAAACGCTCAGGTTGCTCTTGATGATGTGGCTCTCTGGTACGAGCGCGATATTTCTCACTCCGGTGCTGAACGTGTAGCTTTAGCTGATAGCTTCATCGCTCTTGATTACATGTTTGGCAAGATGCAGTGGATGCTTGATGGTCTACAAACGTATCCTGCAAAGATGGAACATAACCTCTGGAGAACCAAGGGACTCATTTTCTCTTCGAAGGTTCTGCTTGCTTTGGTTCAGACTGGTATTACCCGCGAGGATGCATACGTTATCGTTCAGCGTAACGCTATGAAGGTTTGGGAAGATATCCAGAATGCTGTTGATGGCCCTACGTATCGCGAACGTTTGGAAGCGGATCCAGAGGCAAACCTTTCCAAAGGAGACCTTGGATGAGATTTTCGATCCATGGGATTTCTTAACACGAAAAGACGTAGTGTTTGATCGCTTGAAAGATCTTGAATTTTAGCTAAAACGAAACATCGGTGCAGAAATTGACGCTTGTGCGCGATTTTCTGCAAAAATATCAAGCTACGGGGCTCATTTGTTGGTCATATGAGGGTTTTTGACCAATAGATGAGCCCTAAATTGACTAGAATGCGTAAACAAAGCACACACAACCGTCGTTTTCTGCACCGACTTGCAAAAAATCAACTTTTTTTAACTAACTTTTTTAATCTAGGATGCGGCTTCAGCAATTTTTAAACAACCAGAAGGTGGTTTTAGTAACCTTTTGCGCAACTAGAATGCGGATCCGATAGCTCCTTCAATAGGGGTAAAGACACGGATTAGAGTGTGATTATTGTCCGCATTTGTGTCATCGGTAACTTGGCTTAATCCTACGAACGATGAGCAGTTACCTGATGAAACGAGCTGTTCTCCATAAGTATCAGCACCACTTACGGTATCAATCGCGAAATAGCTCTTGCTTGCAAAATGAACACCGGAAAGAGCGGTGGTGGATTTTACGATAAACCAATTACCGCACCAGCAAGGAGCAGTAATAGGGGATCTGCTGTAGCGAAACCAAGGTAAATCATTGTAGTTATAGGCTTGAACCGCTGCACGTGGGGTATAGGTTCCGAGGTTCGCAATACCTCCACCGTAGTTGTAGATGCTGGTGAAGCCAAATGAAAAACCGCTCGATCCATATCCAACCACCTCGGGAGTCATGGATGAGGGCAAGGTCATTTGGTCTACTGGCTGGAGTGTGTCTGCTGATATTTTGGTGAGTTGATAGTAGACCGTGGTTGAATCGGCTCGGGGAGTAATGACTACTCCATCGGTTGCGGGAGTAACACGCGTAGCAAAAGCTCGTTTTGACGAATAAACGTGCTGTACTTCATTTGACCCAAAGGTAACTGCCCTTAATTCGGCTGCTCGTTCGCTGCTTCGCCAGAGGTATTGGGGCTTACTTGCCAAAAAGCGGTATTTCCAATTGCGGCAAGGGAAGGCATTAACCAATTAGAGTCTCCCTCATCTACCTGCTGGATATTGGAGGCACTTCCATTAGCGATGGAGGCAGTATATACGCGCAACGTGATTGATAGGGGTTGGATTCAGTCCAGACCAATCCGTTTTCACTGCAGCGTGCGTCGAGTATTTCAAAACCTTCTTCGCTTCCTTGTGCTGCATCAAGAACGGTGGCGGTGTTTCCGCTTGAAAGATACAACAAGCTGACGGTATTTAAGGGACTTGCTTGTTCGGTGGGATTAAGACAAGCTGCTACGGTGTCGTTGTCTGCCCACACTAAAGTGCCATAGGGCAGTGAAAAGGATCCCGTTAGCTGAACGTAATCGGAATAATTCTCAATAAGGGTGTAGTCTGCTTGCTGCTCAACTGCGTTTTCAGGGACATTGATGTAAGAAATTTGTTCAGTAGAGTTTCCTTCAAGGGCGCTCGAAGCAAGTGAGACGCCCCCGCCAATAGCAGCAATGCCGCCTACCGCAGCAGCCCCTATAAGTAAGTTTCGGCGAGTAAGAAGAACTTCCGGAGTGAGCTTGGAAGGGGCAGGACCACCTACTTTTAAGGGATTTGGCTGATAGCCAGATGATGAAGCACTTCCCTTTCGCGCTTTAGGATCGGAGCCGAAAGAAGGCTTGGGACCAAAAGTGGGACCGAAGTAGAAAAACTCGGTTTTACTACACTGGCTTGCTGCCTGCTTTGACGCTGTGTTTTCCTGCGTGTTTTCCGGAACTCATAACCGTACGTCCACCTAATGAAGCACCAATTCGGGTGCTACCTGGGGTCTTGGCGCTCTGCTTAAACACGCTTCCTTTGGATGACATATGCTGAGAAGAGCGTGTTCTGTGAGAATTTCGTGAGGGGCGAGGGGTTTTTCCTGGTATGTTTTGCCTGCGATTAGTTGGCACAATAACTCCTGGTCAAAGGTAAGAAATTGAATAGAATCTGGATTTTAACTTGGTTTATCATTGTGACAGTTGGGTTTCGTTTCGGGTAGTCAAAAGTCCAATTGTTACAATAAAAACGAAAGCTTGCATAATGGGTATTCAAAGCGGCCGATTTGCATCTGGGGTTTTACGGCCTTAGCTAAGCTGAGGTTTCGAGCTGAGGTTTCGCGGCTTTGTATACTTTTGAATTAATTATGCGTCAGATGCGCAATTTATGTTTAGTAACAAGACAAGAGCCAAAAAATGCGTAGCATAGCAAGTGACTTTGGCGCCTAACGGACTTTGGCGCCTAACGGGAGGTACAGCATGACTTCTAACAGCAATGAAAATACTCGTCGAATTTTATTAGTAGAAGACGAAAAAGCTATTCGCGATGCGGTAGCAGCATATTTGGAGCGCGAAAATTATTGGGTCACTGCGGTTGGTGATGGACAGGACGCTCTCGAGGAGTTCTCAAAGCACATTTTGATCTGGTTATTCTTGACCTGATGCTCCCTCGTGTTCCTGGCGAGCGAGTATGCAGGGTGATTCGCGATAACTCAAGCACGCCTATTATTATGCTTACGGCAAAAGGTGAAGTTGAAGATCGTATTATCGGCCTCGAGCTCGGTGCGGACGACTACCTTATCAAGCCTTTAGCCTCGCGAATTAGTTGCTCGCGTACGCGCCCTTCTTCGTCGTGTGCATTCTGACGTTGAGCCTCAGCGCGAGGTTATGGACTTCGGTGAACTCACGATCGACATTTCGGGTCATAAGGTCTTGGTAAATGGCGAGGAAGTTGACCTCACCGCGAGCGAGTTTAAGTTGCTTACCACCTTATGCCGCTATCCTGGACGAGTTTATTCTCGAATGGAGCTGGTGGAAAAGGTTTTGGGATACGACTTTGAAGGATATGAACGTACCATCGACTCGCACGTAAAGAACTTGCGTGCAAAGATTGGCGACAATCCACGTAATCCAAAGTGGCTTCATACGGTACATGGCGTAGGTTATCGTTTCGAAGATCCTACGAAAGTAAACCAGTAAGCGCACGAATCGCTAAATACGTTACGCTACATGATTAAAATACGGTACTCTACGACTAAGTAGTACACAGAAAGCGTCCTGCTTGCAGGGCGCTTTGTTGATAAGGAGCATATCAGTGTTTGCTCATAAAGATACTTCTCGCACTGCTTCAGCCCAAGAACTTTCTGAGTTTCCTGAAATGGAAGAGAAAAAAGGTTTCACAATCTCTTTTACCAAGCGCGTGATGCTAGTTTCGATTGCGGTTTCGCTCATTACGATCATTTCTTCAGTGGTGGTACTTTCAGCGGTGTGGAATCAGCATTTTCAGTCATATACCCGCGAAACGTACAGCGCGTAGCTGATGGCACCGCGGCTGCCATAGCGGATGGATACGAACAATCAAATGGCGATTGGTATGGCGGTGCTTTGTCTGCTGCAACATCCGCATCGTCCCTGTACGATTCGGTCTACTTGCAGGTTCGTACAATCGATGGAACCATCGTCTACGACGATCGTGCTAATGATGTGCTTGGATCGGTTGATGTTAAAGAAGATGGATCCAATGTTGCTTCGGCACCCATTATGGTGGACGGAGAAAAGGTGGGCACGGTATTAGTGCGTGTTCCAGGATCGGAAACACTCCTAACTAAGTTCGACGAAGATTTTCGTGACAAGTCGTATAATGCCATGATTTTGCGGCGGTTATCGCACTTATTATCGCCATGGTAATGGGGGCGATTTTTGCGCGTACGATCGCCGCTCCTGTCAAAAAGATTACCAATGCCGCGAAAGCGCTGAAAGAAGGCGACTATTCAGCGCGAACGGGAATGACTGGTTCTGACGAGATTGCCCGACTAGGAAATATGTTTGACCTTATGGCGGATTCTGTTGAATCCAACCGAAAGCTCGAGCGTCGCCTAGTGACAGATGTGGCTCATGAGCTCCGTACTCCGCTGATGGCGATACAGTCTACCGTTGAGGCAATGATCGATGGGGTATTTAAGCCTGATGCCGAACGGCTAGAAACACTGAATTCTGAGGTACAGCGTTTGTCGCGTTTGGTTGACGCCTTGCTCAAATTGTCGCGTTTAGAGAGTCGCACGAAACCGATTGAACAAAAAAGGTTGATCTGACAGAAATGCTTTCATCGGTTGTACAAACTCATCAAGCTTATATTCACGATGCTGGCTTGAATCTTGAATTCGAGTATGATCCGCATGTTTACGTATTTGGCGATGCTGATTTGCTTCGCCAGGCAACTGCAAACTTAATTTCTAACGCGGTGCGTTATACCCCTGAAGGGGGAACGATTACCATCATGGCGCGCAAGGGTGACTTGATGGGACAAATCGTCGTTAAAGACACAGGCATTGGTCTTACCCCTGAAGAGGCAAAACTGGTATTTCAGCGTTTCTGGCGTGCTGATTCCGGAAGAGCTCGAGCAACGGGCGGTTTAGGAATCGGTTTGTCGGTAGTAAAAGAAATAGTAGAACAGCATAATGGTTGGGTTCGTGTTGAAGGTAGACCTAATGAAGGGGCATGTTTCACGATTTATATCCCTCTTTATTCCGAAAATTCTCGCAAACGCAACCCTAAGCGTAGTTCGAAATAAGAATGTTCATGCTTTTTCGTGCACCAGCTATGAATATGTTACATAATAGGAACTTGCGTATATTCACTTTAAGGAAGGACCATCATGGCTGGAATCGACATCAAGCCCGATGCACAGGGTAAGGTGCGCGATCTGTACGATCTGGGAGATAAGCTTCTCTTGGTAGCGTCCGATCGTATTTCTGCATTCGACTATATTTTGGAAGATGAAATTCCCTATAAAGGCAGGTGCTCACGCAGCTTTCTTGCTTCTGGTTTGATTTGCTCTCCGATGTGGTAGATAACCATCTTATTTCTGCCGATGTGGCAGATCTGCCCGAGCAGTTCAAGCCTTATGCTGATTACTTAGCAGTCGTTTCATGTTAGTAAAGAAAGCTGACATGTTCCCTGTGGAGTGCATTGTTCGTGGTTACCTGACTGGTTCTGGTTTAAAGGATTACCAGGCAACGGGATCGGTGTGCGGTATTAAGCTCCCTGAGGGCTTGGTGAATTCATCCAAGCTGCCCGAAGCTATCTTTACTCCTTCGACCAAAGCTGAAATTGGCGATCACGATGAAACATCAGCTTCGCTCGTTGTGAGGAAATTATTGGTGCAGAAAATGCAGCAGCAATTCGCGATTTGACGTTGGCAGTTTATAACCGCGCAGCGGATCACGCTCGTGAACGTGGCATTATCATTGCTGATACCAAGTTTGAGTTCGGTGTTGTTGATGGCAAGATTATCTTGGGTGATGAGGTGTTGACGCCTGACTCTTCTCGTTTCTGGTCAGCAGACACCTATAAGGTTGGCGAAGAGCAGCCAAGTTTTGACAAGCAATTTGTGCGCAACTGGCTCAATGCCAACTGGGATCGTACAGGTAATCCACCACGTCTTCCAGAAGATGTTATTAAGAAGACGACTGAGAAATATATTCAGGCATACGAAAAAATTACGGGTAAGGCATTCGTCGCTCAGTAGGACGATGTTTGCTGAATTCCAGCATTGTGAAAGGTGCTGGTTGTTTGGCGACAGTTCCTGCTTAGCGGCCTAGCAAGGAGATTAAGGATGAGTCAACGAAACCCCATGAATGAGCGCTACACTGGCGATCATAAGGAGGATCTACACGCAAAAGTGCTGCTTCGGCAAAGCCGGTTTCGAGAGCAGCGTCTTCTGTTCGCTTGGAGTCCGATAAGCCAAAGAAGAAAGGCTTATTCGCCAAGCGCACCCCTGAAGAGAAGCAGGAACATAAGACAGAGCGCAAGCAAGAAGCTCAGGTAAGCAAGGAAGAGCGCAAGACGGGTCGTGCTCGTTTGCGTGCTATTCAGCGCTACGTGCCTGATACCCCTCAATTCAAAGCTTTGAACCGTAAGCGCATTATTTATTCCGCAATCGGTTTGGGCGGCATGGTTATTGCGATTATTTTGTCGTTGATTATGCCAACGGTGCAAATTGTTCCTATCGGAATCATGATCGTTTCGTGGGTGTTCTTCTTTATCAGTGTTCGTATCGACTCCAAGCAGTTACGTCCTTTGCGACAGGAGGCGTACGAGCGTGCGGAGCGCAAGGCAGCTAAGCAGTCTAAGAAACACTAGGGCTTTGGCTTCGGTTGGATCGAGTTCGATGCTGTAGGCTGTCAAGTGCGTAAGGTTTCTGCAGGGTGTTAGGGCTGCCGCGTGCGCGAGGTTGTAGTGCGAAGGGTTGTCGCCTACGAAGTCTGCAGCTATAAGGTCGCCAAGCTATAAGGCTGTCATGCTTGCCAAGCGCGTAGGGCAGCCGGTGTATTAGGCAGCCGCGTATAAGAAGCATTAGGGTGTAGTTTAGGGTTAGCAGCTAAGTTGCTAACCCTAATTCATATCACCAGATAAAGTGCCATTTTGCAGCCTGGCGACTCAGCTTCGTCGCAGGTTGGCAATATAGTTTCGTCGCAGATCGATAGCGTAATTTGGTAACGTGGTTTGATAGCCCAACAACTCGGTAGGCGCCGCAATTCGGTAGGCGCCACGGTTCGGTAGGTGCCGCAGTTCAGTGATGTAGCTTTTTTGTAGTTTGTCGATGCAGTATTGCGGGCGACGTAGTTCCTAAGCTGCAGCTAGTGATGCTTTAATCATTGCGTGTTTTGCTTCGATTGCTACGGACTTGCATGTTGTCCTTCCGACCATTGCTACTTGTGTGCTGCTCTTCCGACTATTACGCACTTGTATGCTGTCCTTCCGACTATTGCCACTTGCATACCCCGTTTCGTTTATTGCGCACCTGTTGCTGCCGTTTCGACCGTTATTTACCACAGCCAGTAGCAATTCTTCAATCCATCTTCTCCTTACGATTTTCAATTATGCTGTGATTTGACTTGGAAAAGACGGTTTTTTGTCTCATGTCCCGATTTTTATGCCTGGTATCACCTCTGCTGTGTGCATTGATCTGCGAGGTATCGAAAATCAAATCTTGCATTTTCGAGGGCGTTTTTGGCAATTTTTGCGCTTATCGGGTTTCGATTTCTGTCTAAGATATTCATTAAGAGAATATATAGTGCTTAGATATATAGCAAACGAATGAAAGATGGCAAATTCACGTACTATCGGGTCTTCATTTTCGTTTAAACAGGGGATATTTCCGAAATTTTCTGCCCGATAAGCTAATAATTTGCCAATTCGGGCTTCAATTTGGACCAAAACCGCCAGCAATTAAGTAAAAGACATTAAGTAACTTGTTGCCTGTTGCTTGGCGGCGTGTCGCTGGACGATGCGGTACCTAGTGGCGTGTTGCTAGGTGATACGGTACCTAGTGGTGTGTTACCAGGCGATGCGCTACCTAGTGATGCGCTACCTAGTGATGCGTTGCTTAGTGGCCTGTTGCCTGGTATGTCACCTAGCGGTTTGTTGTTTGGCGATTTGTTACCTTGAGATGTTGGTTTTCTATACCGCTTCCTGAATTCGATACGGTAATATGAGCTACTACGGCGAGCTCTGTATAGAATGTCGAATTCCTGCACGATTTCGTATGTGATGTAGTGCACATTTTGCACGATTCTGCACAGAAGATTGTGCATACCTGCGCGATTTCATACAGAAGGTTGTGCGTGCCTATAAGGCTTCGTGCAGAACGTCGAGTACTTGCAGAGTTTTACATAGAGCATGTGTATTCCTGCAGAATTTTGCATAGAAGGTCGTGTATTTTTGCAAGACCATGTACGCCTACGAAGTTTTGTATGGAAAGACGCGGAAATCGTAAGGTTCTTTGCGCATCCACGCACTCATGTGCGTTTATGTGATTATGTACATCAATAAGAAAGAGACATCTTTATGAGGTTGGTATCTTGGAATGTAAACGGCTTGCGTGCCGTAATGAAAAAAGGCTTCATGGATGCCTTTAATGAACTGAATGCCGATGTGTTTGCAGTTCAGGAAACAAAGCTGCAAGAAGGACAAATCGAAATGGATTTGCCAGGCTATCACGAATACTGGAGCTATGCGCAGCGAAAAGGTTATTCGGGTACTGCGGTATTTTGCAAAGAGGAGCCATTGCGGGTCTCGCACGAGGTGGGTGTCCCTGAACTCGATACCGAAGGGCGTGTTGTTATCTGCGAATTCGAGAAGTATTGGTTTGTGAATGTGTACACTCCTAATGCACAAGCGGAATTGGCCCGACTTGATCATCGCATGGATTGGGATGACACGTTTCGCGCTATGTGCAAAGGGCTGGAAGAGGGTGTTCTTCCCAATGGCGAGACAGGTGCAGCTAAGCCAGTAGTAATGTGCGGTGACTTCAATGTAGCTCATCAGGAGATCGACTTGAAGAATCCCCGAACTAATCGCGGAAATCCGGGCTTTTCTGATGAAGAGCGCGAAAAGTTCACCAAGCTTCTCGATGCAGGATTCGTAGATACTTTTCGCAGCTTGCACCCTGAAACAACGGGCGCTTATTCCTGGTGGAGTTATCGCTTCAATGCGCGTGCCAATAACGCGGGATGGCGAATAGATTACTTTTTAGTTAGTGAGGTTTTGCGCGAACAGGTCCAAATGGCGAATATCTACTCGGAAATTTTCGGTCGGATCATTGTCCGGTATCTCTCGAGCTCGATATATAAATCTTCCCTTAACGTAAGAAATATGGGGACTCCCCGATGATCCTCACGGGACGCAAGATTCTGGGGTACGGCTAACAAAATGACCTATTTCGAAGCGTGCAAGCAGTAGAGCTCTGTACTACAATACGGGGGTTATAAAGAGTGTCCGCTGGGTATCCGTTTGGTGCAGCCGTAAAATAGTAACGAAATTTAACTCACGTTTATACTCGCGTAGCGGGAAGGCAAGCGAGAAAGAAGCGGGAAGGTAATACATGTCAGAACAGCTTACCGAGCCCCTTAAAGGCTCAATGGACTTAGAAAAAATCGAAGCGGGTGTTCGCATGATTCTGGAGGGAATTGGCGAAGACCCGACCGTGAGGGCTTGTTAAAAACTCCTTCGCGGGTCGCTCGTATGTACGAGGAAGTATTTGCGGGGCTTTACGAAGATCCAGCAGTACATTTCGAAACCACGTTTGATGAACACCATGAAGAATTGGTCATCGTTCACGATATCCCGTTCTATTCCATGTGCGAACATCACCTGGTGCCTTTTTTTGGCAAGGCCCATGTTGCCTATATTCCCGCAAAAAGCGGTCGCATTTGCGGCATTTCAAGTTGGCGCGTTTGGTAGATGCTTCGCGCGTCGTCCTCAGGTGCAGGAACGCCTCACCTCGCAGGTCGCTGACACCCTTATGGAGCAGCTTAACCCCCAGGGAGTTATTGTGATCATGGAGGCAGAACATCTCTGTATGAGTATGCGCGGCGTGAAAAAACCTGGTTCAAAAACAACTACCAGTGCAGTGCGTGGTATATTCAAAAGCAGTGCAAGTGCAGCAACGCGCGCCGAAGCGTTGTCGTTGTTAATGGGTCGTTAAGTTGCCCAAAACCGAAAGGATATTTCAATGCGTTGTGTAATTTCAGTTCTGGGTAAAGACCGCAGTGGTATTGTTGCGGCAATTTCTGGCGTGCTTGCGGAGAAGGGCGCTAACATTGCCGATATCAGTCAAACTATCCTGGATGATATTTTTAGTATGACCATGTTGGTGAAATTGGACACTGCAATTGCCGATTTCAACGAAGTCCAAGAGGCGCTCACTAAAGCTGGTGAAGACTTGGGCGTTCAGGTTATTATTCAGCGCGAAGAAGTTTTCCAAGCAATGTATACCATTTAGCGTGATGTCCGTTGATGTGAGTGATACTCGGCATTACGCGTGGTGCCTGTCATTGTGAGGCGCGCCCACTAATACGTACGTGCTTGTTATCGTGCGTGGTACTCACCATTATGTATGATGCTTACTATTACGTGTGATGATCGCCGATATGTAGCTCTTACCATTATGTATGATGCTCGCCGTCGAGAAACAAGGCCGCAAAACCAGATAATTTGAAAAACTAGATAATTCCGCAAAGCTCCAGCCTTTAGGTGCTGGAGCTTGCTTTATAAAGGACCGAATGGGATATTTGGCCTATTATGAAAATGTCTAACAGGAAATCTATGGAGTAAATGCAAGCAAGTAAATACGAGTAATTAAATGTAAGCAATTAAACGCAAACTAATCGTACGCAATTGAACGCAAGCAGCAAGCAATTTCCTTTGGTAGGCGGGGTGCTTTTAATGAAAACACACCCATGCGTAGATGGTTCGTTTGTTGCGTGCTATTTGCTACATACTATCTGTTGTATGCGAGGCAGCCTTTGTCTTATCTATCATTTCTAGGGGGCGCGATGAATTCTTCAGATTTGCGCGAAAGCGAGTTAAGCAGCGAAATCGACTCGAGTTTCGAAATTTGGCAAGACAGCGAAATCGACTCGAGTTTCGAAATTGGGTCGAACGACAAAAGCGACTCGAGCAGCGAACACGAACTGAACAATGAAAGCGGATCGAATAACGAAAGCGAGCCGAATCACGAAAGCGGATCGAACAACATTTCACAAGACCATCGTGAGCAGGGAAAACCTTGCCAAAAGGCAGGAGAAGCATTTGCTGCTTTTGTAGATACGATAGCTGCCTTGCGAGCTCCTGACGGTTGCCCCTGGGATCGCGAACAAACCCACGATTCAATCGCTCACAATATGATCGAAGAAGCTTACGAAGCAGTAGATGCCATCGAAAAACGTGATCTGAAGCATCTGCGTGAAGAGCTGGGCGATGTATTGCTGCAAGTGGTGTTGCAAAGCCAAATCGCTGCGGATGTCGGTGAATTTGATGTGGCTGACGTTTGCCAAGACGTGAATGAAAAAATGATTCGCCGTCATCCTCATGTCTTCGGCTCGGTGCATGCTTCCTCGGCAAATGAAGTGCTGGATATTTGGGATAAGGTAAAAACAGGGGAACGCAACGCGGTTAACGAGAGCTTGCTTAACAATGCAGCTAACGAGAGCTTGCTCGACAAAGAAGCAAAACCTGAAGGTCTGCTCGATAGTGTTCCTGTTAGTTTCCCCGCACTCATGCAGGCGAGCAAGATATCGCGCAAGGCAGTGTCGGCGGGTTTTGAATGGGATACTGTTGATGATGTGTGGGCAAAAGTCGAGGAAGAGATTGCCGAATTTAAACAGGCTTGCGCCGAAGGAGACCCTACTTCCAAGGAACTTGAATTTGGGGATGTACTCTTTACCTTAGTAATGTTGCCCGAAAAGAAAAAATAGATCCCGAAACAGCTCTTCGTGCTACCTGTCGGAAGTTTCGTGATAGGTGGGCCTTCATGGAAGGGGCTGCGTGGGCTTTAGGCAAACATATCGAAGACTTATCTATGGATGAGTTGCAAGAATTGTGGGACCAGGCAAAACGAGGTTAGTGTGACTAAGATCTATTCTCATAGCGTGCGTCTTTCTGGACCGGACGCAGGAGCAAGTATCAACTTAGAAAACGTTCAAAAAAGCACCTCGTCAGCAAGCTGTTCAAATAAAACAAGCTGTTCGGGTAAGGCGCCGTATTCAGACAAGGCGCTACGCTCGGAAAAGGTGCTACGTTCGGAAAAGGTGCAACGTTCAGATAAGGCACTTTGCTCAGATAAGGCGCTATATTCAGATGAGGCGCTACGTTCGGATGAAGCGCCACGTTCAGATAAAGCAATAGACATAGTGGATGCTTTCTGTGTATTACAAAAAGGCTTTACCGATCAGTTTGTGTATTACGACAAAGAGCGTGTTAACCGATATATGGGACTTGGGCGTTGTATCGCTATTCCCTCCCTCGAAAGCGCCGATTTTATCTTGCAGGGTGATGAAACCTGCCATCCCATCATGTTTTCTTTCAATCGTTTCGATGCCTCGAATCCGAAACCAGCAGATGACATGATGGCATCTTTTCCAAAGGTGCGTCTTATGGTTCCGGAATTGGTGCTAATCGAAAATGAAAAAGGATCGTTTTTACAGGTCAATAGCTTAGGACCGGTGTATTCTGGTCGCGTCAATCGGTTTATTCGTCACATTCTTCAGGCAAAACCACGCACCCATCGAGACATGCCCTATACGCTTACGCTTGATTCGTTTGAAGATTGGCAGCGTGTTATGGATTGCGGGCTGGAAAAAAATTCGCACGCATCGCATAGAAAAGTTTGTCCCATCGCGACGAATTTATCTTGAACTGATCAGCCCTTTTCGTCGAAGGATCTGCTGGTCAATCTCATCGATGGTGATGCGCGCGGGTGTGTTTTTATGTATCGCTATGGCGATGTGTTCTTTTGCGGTTGCACGCCTGAACTGCTGGTACGCAAGGAAGGCACCACAGTGGAGAGCATGTGTTTAGCGGGCACTACATCATGTGGCGAAACCGAAGTTGAAAAAGAAGAGCACGCTCAAGCTTGATGGCGGACGATAAAAATAGAACGTGAACATGAATTCGTAGTGAGCTTTATGCGCGATGTGTTTGGGCGTAATTGCTATAACGTTTCAATCCCTCGAAATCCTTCAATTAAAGCGCTTCGACACGTGCAGCATCTATGCACGCCCGTTTCTGCGCAGGTAATGGAAGGACGTTCGTTGTTGTCGCTCGCTAGTCAACTGCATCCTACGCCTGCGCTTTCGGGAACACCTGTTGGCGAAGCTATGATGACCTTACGTGAAGCAGAATCGTACAACCGCGGATTTTTGGTGGTGCCATTGGGTATGTTGATGGCGCGGGTGACGGAGAATTTTCCGTGGCGATTCGCTCTGGAGTGTTTGATGGTGAAGCTGGTTGGCTTTATGCAGGATGTGGGGTTGTGGAAGGAAGTAATGCTCGCGATGAGTTTGACGAGATCGACCTTAAATTAAAAACGATTTTAAGTGCGTTTAGTGCGCCTCAATAACGCTTCAAGAGACTTGAACAATAAAGGTGGTAGAGGAAAATGGACAAAGCAGAACAACTAGGACTCTATATCGGATCGTTTTTGATGAATTGATTCGCTTGGGAGTTCGCGATGTGGTGGTAAGCCCAGGATCACGTTCGACTCCTCTCGCTATGGTTGCCCATGAAGCTCATAAACGTTTCGGAGCAACTTTTCGACTTTATGTTGATGTCGATGAGCGTGGTGCGGGCTTTTTTGCGTTGGGACTTGCAAAGGCAAGTGGCCGCGCGGTAGCGCTTATTTGCACATCGGGAACTGCGGTGGCAAATTACTATCCTGCGGTTCTTGAAGCAGAAACTTCTCGCGTGCCTCTTATTGTTCTGACGGGAGATCGTCCAGCGCGTCTACAAAAACTGGGAGCCCCTCAAACCTGCGATCAGAATAAGGTGTATTCCGATCATGTGAGACGGTTCTTCAGCATGCTGCGCCGAGTGCTGAAGAAAAGACTTGGCCTATATTCGTCAAGTTGCACGAGAATTGGTAGCTTGCGCCGCACCTGGGACAGCGGCTGCATCAGTGGTGCATGCAAATTTCCCCTTTGATGAGCACTGGTGCCTACTATTGATCGAGATGACCTATTCTCCTTTGGACGTATCGAAGGTGGCGATGTGCTTCCCGGTATTATTCGTTCTGATCGGTCTCTTTCGGTGCAGGATGCCGATGTGTTAGCGCAATACTTGGAGAATCATAAAGTTATTGTTCTTGCGGGCGAGGGAACTTCTCGATTGCAGCTCTACAGGATCAGGCGCGACGTGATCGAGAGGCGCAAGCACTTCTTGCGTTCAGCGAGCGCTTCGATGCACCGCTTTTAGCCGATCCTCTCTCACAACTTCGTTCCTATGGTCATCCTGCGGTGATATGTGGGTATGATCAAATTATGAATTCGCCTGACATGCCCGAATTTGAGGTGGTCATTCGTTTCGGGCGCTATCCGGTTTCCAAGCGCGCTGCTCAGGCAATAGAATCACTGCGTCCTGCTCAAATTGTGGTTGACGTGCAAGAATCGCGTGATTTCAATGCTCAAACAACTACCTTTGTGGCCGCCAATCCTCTCGATTTCGTGGTGGCTCTTTTGGAAGCAGTGTCATACAGCTTAGACGAAATACCTGATGAACAGTCGCATCTTCCTCTCAATATTCAGGAATGGGGAATGTTGGATCGCGATCGTTCGGAACGTATTTTGGCATCCAACTTGGCAGAGGATGACTCTTTCGAAGGCGCGTATGTGCAGGCGCTTTTACAGGAGATTCCAGCAGAGTCGCTTCTTTTTAGCGCCAACAGTATGGCGATTCGAGCAGTGGACGAGTTTTACTTCACGCGCGGAAAACGGCTTACCGTATTGGCGAATCGCGGTCTTAACGGCATTGATGGTACGGTAGCAAGTGCGTTTGGCGCAGCGCAAGAATTTAAGCAGACGGTATTTTTAACGGGAGATTTGACGTTCCTACATGATATGAATGCCTTAGCGCTTCAGGAAGAGATGCTCTTGCAAGAAAAGGAAGGGATGCATCGACCAAGTATTGTCATCGTGTTGCTGAACAATCAAGGGGCGCAATTTTGATATGCTGCCCCAACAATCAAAGGAGGCATATTTCGAGCGACTCTTCCTTACGCCGCAGCATGTTGATTTTTGTGCAGTAGCTCAGGCGTTTGGCGTTCCGGCAACAAAGGTAGCTACGGTAGAGGATTTCCGTAGAGCGCTGACAAAGAATTTCGATGTGCCTGGCATTTCGCTTGTTGAAGTTACGGTGCCTTTGCAAGGGGTGAAAGAGCGCTATGGACGCTACCGATAATTGGGTGGAGATGCCTCAGGTAGGCTCGTTTACCTATAAGAAGTGCTCCTATTTTTATCAACGCTGGGGCGATCCCGAGCGACCGCCTTTGGTTTTGCTTCATGGGTTTATGCAGTCTTCGACAAGTTGGGAGCCAATTGCTGCTTCGCTCAAGCTCCATTTTTGCGTATATGCAGTTGACTTTATAGGGCATGGACTGAGCGACAAAGTCAAAAACCCAGCACGTTATACCTATGAAGACATGGCAGCTTCGATAGATTATTTCTTACGTAAGGTAGTTTGTCGCCCTTCCGATTCGGCGAGCAAACCCTCCAATTTGGCAAACAAAATTTCCAGAAGGGTGGCGAGTAAACCTCCAAACGGGCGTTTCCGTTATTAAAATCGCTGAGAAAAACTTCTGGCGATTGTGCTGGCGAACAGAGCGTTCGTGCGCATGTGGTGGGGTATTCCATGGGTGGACGCATTGCGCTTGCACTCATGAAAACAAGCTGTGATGTTTTGGCGTCCGTCATCTTGGAAAGCTGTAATCTTGGATGTGCGACCGACGAGGAACAGCAAGAAGCAGCAAAAAGAAACAGCGCTTGGGTAAATCGAATTCGCAAAGAAGGTATGGAAGAATTCGTGAACTATTGGGAAACTCTTCCTCTTTTCGAAACGCAAAAAGAACTGGGATTCGACAAGATACTTCATTTTTCGCGTGCAGCAAACGACCCTGAATGCATGGCACTTTGCTTGGAAGGCGCAGGTAAGCAGGCGATGCCCCTAAGTAGTGAAACTTTAACAAATATAGAAAAGGCTATTGCATTTCAACGAGACGAAACGTGCTCCCAGACAGTTGCCCCAAGCAGGATGAAACACACTTTCGGGAGATTGCGCCCCAGCAGGACGTGCGCTTCCAGGCTGCTACGCCCAAGCGGGATGAAACACGCTCCCAGGCGAATGATTCTGAAGCGGATTCAAGAAAAGGCATTCCTGTTTTATATATCTATGGGGACAAAGATAAAAAAAGCACCTTGGTTGCTCAGAAGCTCTCTGCGGTTGGAGCTTCTGTTTCTGCAATTAACGTAGGGCATAACGTACATTTAGAGGCCCCAATGCTTTATCTTAGAGAGATGCAAAACTTTTTGGTGGGGATAGATCAGACCCTTTGGGACTAGCTAGTTTCTCTGTGCGTCAGCAAAGGGGGCACATTGGAGCTGGTTGTTATAGAAAGGAATAGGTATGAGCAACTTTCCCTGGGTAAAGGGTAAGGAATACGATGAAATCATTTATGAGACTTATGATAGCATCGCAAAGATTACGATCAACAGACCTGAATGTCGTAATGCTTTCACTCCGAAAACCAACATAGAGATGTACGATGCGTTTTCTATCGCACGCGATGATGCTTCTATTGGTGTAATTATTCTTACGGGCGCAAATCACGATGGCCGTCCTGAAGATCAAGCCTTCTGCTCAGGAGGAGATCAAAGAAGCGCGGTAACGGTGGTTATGTGGGCGAGGATAACATTCCTCGTTTGAACGTACTCGATCTGCAGCGCTTGATTCGCGTGGTGCCTAAGCCTGTTATTGCTATGGTGAATGGATACGCCATTGGTGGCGGCAATGTTTTGAACTACCTTTGCGATCTTTCCATTGCGGCAGAAACTGCAAAATTCGGTCAGACGGGACCTCGCGTGGGTAGTTTTGATGGTGGTTACGGAGCTTCGTATCTTGCGGCCATGGTTGGTCAGAAGAAAGCGCGAGAAATATGGTATTTATGCCGTCAGTACACGGCACAAGAAGCCTTGGATATGGGTATGATCAACAAGGTGGTTCCTTTTGATCAGCTCGAAGAAGAATGCGTTTCTTGGGCTCGTGAAATGTTGGCGTTGTCGCCTACCGCTTTGCGCTTCCTTAAGGCATCTTTCAATGCGGCAACTGATGGTTATGCGGGTATTCAGCAGCTCGCAGGTGATGCTACTTTGTTGTATTACACCACCGATGAAGCAAAAGAAGGACGCGATGCGTTTAAGGAAAAGCGCAAGCCAGACTTCCAGCAATTCCCTAAGTTTCCGTAGGATTGTGCGCGGAGTATTGCGCGACTAAAGCACGCAGAAGGCCAGCAAAGGCTGGCGAATCAGAAAGCCGGTTGAAGCCCGTAAAAAAATCGAGAGTCGACCGGCGAAAGCTGAGGAAAAATGACGCATCTGCTGATAATGCTGACGAAGTTGAAGAAAGCTGACGTGCCGGCCAGCAAAGGCTGGCAAGCTTTTTGAGGAAGTGAACTCACCATGATTACGCACCTGTCCGAATGGGCAAAACGCAAACCTCAGGCGCCGTTTTTTGCGTTCAGGGCGACAAGCAATCTATTGAATATTCGTACCGTCGGGCGCATATAGCAGCCGCTGCTCTTGCACGCGAGCTGGAACGCTACGGTATGACCGCTAATGGAACCCTTGCGTGCACTATGTATAACGGCACCGAGCTCGTTTTGCTTTCTTTGGCAGTAGCGTATGGTGGGTATACGCTTGCTCTTTTGAACCCCCGTCTTTCAGCAGACGAACGTCAGCTTCGTTTGGTAGAGCTGGAAAATGCAACGGGCGAACATGGTATGGATGTATTAACTAATCAGATGGTTAATCGCCTGCTCATTGATGCTACGGGCTTCGATGCAGCAGGTTTCGGCTTGCTGCCCGATGATGCCGCTGTTTTAACCAGACTTCAAGTTGAATTGGAGCAGACCGTACAGCGCTATCAAGAGCGCTTCGATGGCAACAATTCAGGGCTTGTTATGTTTACTTCAGGTTCTTCGGGTACGCCCAAAGCTGCCTTTTTGACCTGGAATTCTTTGATGGGCTCTGCTGCTGGTGCTAATGAAGTTTTGAGATATGAGGAACATGGGGTATGGCAAATGGTTCTGCCCCTGTGTCATGTGGGCGGTTTTCAGATATTGGTTCGTACCCTTTTAAGTGGCAACACCTTTATCGTATATGAGCGCTATCAGCCTCAACGCATTTTGAATGATGTGCTTAGTTTTCGTGTTACCCATATTTCGGTCGTGGATAAGATCTTGGCCGATTTGCTCGAACATGATAGAGATCGTGTCATGACTAAATATGACTGTATTCTTTTGGGCGGTGCTGAACTCAACGACAAAACCATTCGTAAAGCACTGAAGGCAAAGGCGAAAGTGTTTGCCAGCTACGGCATGACAGAAACTGCAAGCCTTATTGCTGCAGCGCCAGTGACGCGTAATTTTGATGGGGCACTGCAAGTGCTTCCTGGCTATGACGTGCGTATCATGCGTCCCGATGAAGATGGCATTGGGCAGCTGCATATTGCCGGTCCTGGTGTTTTCGAAGGGTACCTCAATGCGCGCAAGGCATCGAGTGTGGATGGCTATTTCGTCACGGGCGATCGCGCTTCGCTCGATCGTAATGGGCATCTTCTAGTTTATGCGCGCACTGAAGATTTGATTATTTCAGGTGGTGAAAATATCTACCCCGCAGAAATTCGTGAGGTGCTGTTAGGTATTCCTGGCGTAAAAGACGCCTATGTGTTTGGTACCGCTGACGAGACGTGGGGTTATAGACCCGTTGCGTTTGTTGAAGCGGATTATTCGGCTGCTACTATTGCTCATGACCATGAGGCAATGGGGCTTACTCAAGACGAGACGGGAATCGAAGCAGCAAGCTGTCCGCAAGAATTGCTCATATGATTCATCGTTATTTAGATGATCATATGTCCAAACTCCATCATCCCAAACATATTTTGGTTTTGGACGCATTCCCGCTTACCGTGACGAGTAAGGTCGATCGTATTG
>ENA-OQDF01000013-OQDF01000013.1-human-gut-metagenome-genome-assembly--contig:-NODE-13-length-48648-cov-5.353970_pt1 | contig 48648 bp, 87 predicted proteins | sample MGYA00242769_ERZ504597 | MGnify/ENA primary metagenome ERZ504597 (study PRJEB26092, sample SAMD00036305) | human gut metagenome | host: Homo sapiens | study: EMG produced TPA metagenomics assembly of...
CAGCCGTGCCCTGCGCGTTTTCGCTGCGGCAGCGGCATTCTCGGCAGCTTTGGCGGGCAGTCCGTGGTCTTAGCGGCATTATCCGCGATATCCGACTTCGCTTGGAATTTCGTCCGCGTTCTTCTCGACATCGGCATAGCGAGATGGTTCCAATTCGAGCCATCCCAGACAAGCGTATCGACAACGCGGTCGGCCAGCGGCACAAGCACAGAAGGCGAATTATTCGGCGCGCGGTCCAGTACGTGTAAAGTCCGCGAGCAGTGAGGGGCTTGCGTTCTTCTCCCCCTGCCACCTCGTCCAATACGCCTGCGTCTTGAGCCACAGGTCGCCGACGATGAGATTGTCCTTCGGCTCATCCGGCCCACGGAAAGTGTGATTCTTCGAGTGTGCTTCGGCATACGCCTGAGCCGCCGACTCCTTCGCCTTCGAAATCTCACCGTTCGCCGTGGTCAGGTCGCTCTTGGTCTGCGCGATGTCCTTCTGCGCCTGCGATAGGTCGGTCTTGGCTTGAGCGAGCGTCTGATTCGCCGCATCAAGATTAGACTTGTTGGCTTGGATGTCCTTCTGCGCCTGCGTCAGCTTCGCCGTATTATCCCTCAACGCCGTCTGATTGTCAGCCAAATCCTTTTGAATCTGCTTGACCTCATCAGGCGAGACGGCGGAAGCCACGGTCACAGTGGCAATCGCAGACCAGTCAGACTTATTGCCCGCATGATCGACAGCACGAAACGCATAAGTATGAGACGTGCCAGCCGTCAAACCAGTAATCACATAATCGCCGATACCGGTCGAGACGGCCGCGATCTCCTTGAAACCGCCATCAGCCAAACGTTCGCCGAGAATATTCCTATCCCAATCAATAGGCATAGAACCACCATCAGCGGTTTTCCCATCCCAAGCAACCGAAACCACGCCCAACTCGGAAGAAAGAATCGGCTTGGATGGGACCGGAGGCGGCGTCGTGTCCTTGGCGACGGTCAACGCGAACACGCTGGACCATTCGCCCATCTGATCGGAATACGATGGAATGGCACGCACTCTGATAAGAATCTGAACACCGCAATCCAAATTCGACCAAGACAACGTGTGCTCGGTTGTAGTACCAGCCGAATGCCACTCATACCCAGTCTTGTTCACACGATATTCGACCACATACGACGTGATGTCCATGGCGGTGCCATCAGTCGCCAACGTCACATCATCCCAACGGGCCGTAACCATGCCACGCGCATACCCGTTCACATTGATATAAGCGTCGGAATTGGCCGACAGATTCTGCGGAGCCTTCGGCACGCGATGGTCCTTTTCAGGAGCCGGAATCGCACCGGACGCTCCACCAAGATGAGCGCCCCCGGTAATACCGTTCATACGCTTCGTCAAACGAACCGAGGAATCATAATTCTTGTCGTTCAGAATCAGTGAAGCCTTGAACCCAGTCGAGTCGAGTTGCAACGTGACCTGTTGGACACGGACCTTCTCACGGTTCGCCACTGTAGGCGCGGTAATCCAATCGCCTATCGTGTAATCGATGAGCGGCAGACAAGACGCTTCGACCACGTTCACGGATCGCGTGTACTGTCCGCGAACCCTAGCCGCGTTAGCCAACGTCGGTTTGATGAGATGTTCGGCGGTCTCCTTCTTGTTCACACCCTGTTGGCTTGAATACAATTCCCAACCGCCCCAAGGCTTCGGGGCGTTCGGATTATCCTGCCGGAAATTAATATTGTCGCCACGTACAAGGATCGAGGAAGCCAGACCATCAATACTCTCATCGTCAGGAGCTTCGGACACATCCTGAGCAAGCGTCACCACACACGATTTAGACAAGTCACGGCAGACGGCGACGCTATCGGCGTTCCACAACAACAGTTGACGGGCATCGGTACGCCAATCGCATAAGCCGTTGTTCACCAGCGAATCCAACACGTCCTGTATGGAAATGCCAAGATCGTAATATATGCTCGGCAGCATATAACCCCACTGTTTGCCAGCGGAATCGGCACCAGAAGTGAACCGGCTGCAATCAACTTTCACGCCGCCACGATTCCAATTCTCATCCATGAACGTGCGCATGATCGTGCCAGCGTTCGCGTTCGCGAATTTACGGGTGCCTTTCTCGTCGCCTTTGGTCTCCAATCTGGACGTGTCCAGATTCAAAGCCTTCTTCAACAGCCACCCGTAGGAAACGCCGGTCAACGACACCGTGTCGGACACGTCCAAAGCGTTCCTTGAACGTGAAGCGATAACAAACCGGCCATTATACGGTTCAATCCAGCGTCCACCATCAGACACTTCCACGGCGATTTCCAAGCCGGTTTCAAGACGCCGGTCAAGAATCTCACCACGCAAAGCCTTACGCGAATAGCTGACGGTCAAAGCACCTACAGCATCATGAGTGAACGACACAGTATAGGAAGTCGGCTCAGGCAGCAATCCAAGCTTGCTTCCATTGGCCTGATATGCGACAAGACGAGATTTTAGAGTCTTACCCATAAGCATCCCTCAACTTAAAAAGAAAGAAGCCAGTGGAAATCACCACCAGCTTCTCTTAAACCTGCACGCCACATTCCCGGAACCAGTGGCCTTAACTGCAATCCTGTAGTCACCAGAAACATCAGGATTGACTTGCAACCTACCGGAAGGCAGATAATCCAATCCGACTGTCTCGTTCTGAGAACCGCCAGACCATGCGGAATCACTATCGGAACTCCATGCAGTCAACGATCCCGCATCCAAATACAAGTAAGGCCGAGCATCCACGCGCGTGCCAGACCATGTGATACCGGTACCGGATACCGTATCCTTCACCGTTATGCCCGTCACACCTTTCGGGAAACGAAACACCATGTCTGTTATGGGAGCGTCACCGCAACTATACGGAAGTTGAGTGGAAAGCACACTCGGACTAGCGTTCGGAACGCCCTGCCAGAACGTGTAGTATCCGGCGGACGGCATCACCGAACCGCCGGACATGACCTTCCCACCGTTCAAAGGCAGTGAGACGGTCTCATGCGTGACGGAACGCCACCACACGTCAGGCATGGCGAACACGGCAGTGAACGGAACAAACCTGTTCGGATGACTTTTGGAATCATCAGGACTCAAAGAGGTCAACTCGACACGGGTACGCTGCTCGACACCATCGATAATCCGACTCATGACAAGATTCGGCATCGTGCACAACCGCATCAGCTGGATGATTCACCAAGCACGTCAGCTCCCACGCGCATACCTGCAACGACAATTGACGTTCCGAAAACCTAGGCGTCATGCCGGAAGGGATGGAACCATGCCGTTGCGGAACCGTCGAAACGGTACGGTCAACACTGATGGCGCTCAACAATGTCGAACCAACAGTAACGATGCAGTTCTCCGAATCAAGAGGAACATTGTTCAACCTGTAGAAACACGTGGAAAAAGCCACGATACTCCCCTCTCACATGCCGATCATCGCGGCTTTGTCCAACTTCTGATTCGTCTGAACGGTGATTGGCGTGACGGTCGGATATTGGAAGTTCTGCGTGATGTTGTACGTTGGGCCACTTTCAAACTTGACACCGTCGGACGATTCAGACGAATAGTCCGACACGATGGAAGGCATAGAGACACGGGTCATACGACGTGCGTTCTTCAAGTACTGGCTTGGAATGTCACCACTCGAATTGATGGCGCTCATCACACCCTTGCCATATATGGCTTCCATGCTGTGTACGGCTGCGGCACGAACAACGTATTCGCCTGTTGACACGTCGGTGGAATCGTTCAAAGCGATGGAATCACTTGTGTTCGTTCCACGCCCGACGATTCTGCCGGTACGTGTCACATTGTCACCTTCAACCTCACCGCCTGTGGCACGTCCCTTCTTTGTTCCGAAAATAGCGTTGAACGTTCTACTCGCCCAACTCCTGCCTTCATTCCACAAAGTTCCGAGCATCCCCCAGAAGCTACCGGAGATGTTGCCGCCGAACTGCGCGTTATACGTGCTGCCATTCCACTGGTTCGCAGTGTTCTCTGCACTGCGTTTCGCTGGCTGGGTGTTGTCCCTCGCGCCGAGTGACGCGGTGGGTCGCAACGAACCGTAGGCGTTGGCGTCGCCTTTCACGTAGTCAATGGTCATCGAAGCAAGATCGGAAGCCTTCAGATTGGTCGTGTAGCCATTGCCATCCGTGCCTTTCTTGAACAAGTCTGCATGTTTCTTCACCTCGTCGGTGGCGACAACAGCCTGATTGCCATCGGCATCCAACACAATCGTGTACTTGCCGGAACCATCCGTACTCGCATTGTTCATCAAGTCGTTCACAGACGACTGAACCTCGTCGGCACTGGACAATGCGCCACTGTTGATACCGTTGAGAACCGTGGTGAAAATGGCGGTATTGCCCTCACCGGGGAACAATGCGCGCAAGTCGGACAGGTAGGATGTCAAATTCTGCTTCGACTGTTCGGTTTCTGTCTTGAACAAGGTCGTGACCTCTTCAGGGGTCAACCCATACAATTGTTGCAGTTTCTGAATCTCGGACTCAGGAACACCCATCGCCTTCGCCGTATCATAGAATTGGGTTGCCAACTCCTGCTGTTTCGCATTCACCTCATCGGTCGAAGCTCCGGAAGCAACCAACTGTTCAAGCCAATCATGCCCGGTTGTTGCAAGATTCTGCAAGCTGGTCTGAGCCAACTGTCCAGCCTCAGTCATGTTGTTGAACGAGTCTGCGGCATTGTCCCAAACATTCTGCACACCCAATTCCTTGATGCGCTGGATGGAATCACCCAAACCGTTGTAAATCTGACCATATTCCGTAGCAACGCTCAAAGCGTTCTGCTGCGCGGTACGCTGATTGTTGATAATGTCGTTGTACTTCTGCGCGGCACTGTTCAACATCTGCTGACGTTGAGATTGAGTCGCAATGGCAATGGAAACCGAATCGGAATCCTCACCCATCTCGATCAAACTCTTCGCATAGCCGGCAGCATGACCATTCGCGACGGAAGTCGCTTCCGCATTATCGATGTACTGCTGACGTGCCTTCTCCATTACTGCTATAAGCTTCTTGGCTGCACCAGCTTCATTTCCGTAATTCTGCGTCGCGGTAGCCGAATAAGTGCTGTGAGCATCATATGTGGCCTTCAACTGATTCATCATCGAGTTGTAAGCCTTCGTACTGCCGCTCGCAGCCTTGCTCAGGTCAGTGGTCGAAACACCAAGCTTGTCGGCGGCTTCGGCAGTATTCTTGAATCCAGTTGTCCAATCATCCAACCAGCTCCAACCAGTCTCAGCATACTTACTGTCCTTGAACGCATCCTGAATCGCGGAAGCGACATTGGATAACGCGCCGGAAGCTTCGGCGGCCGAATCAGGAATCTTACCCAACGCTGTCGCAATATTCTCGGAAGCACGCTCAGTCGCCTGAGCTTTCGCATTGTAATCGGAATACGCTGCGATTGCTGCCGTAATGGCAGCCACGCCCCAATCACCGGATTGGAAACCGTAGACGCAAGCATCCCACCCAAACCAGACGCCACGGCCTTCACCTTGCCCATCGCGCCCTCAGCAGAGCCGACATTCGACACGAACTTAGAAACAGCGGGATTAGACGCCACCCACCCCTGCGCGACATTCTTCAACGTCACACCAGTACCGGCGGAAGTCACGCCCAACTCCATCAAAGCCTTCTGCCATTGCAGCGACTTCATCGTGTTCTCAACCACGGCAAGCTTCACCGTGTCCAAAGCGGTCTTGCCAGCCTTGCCGAACGTGGCGAACACGCCCAACGCGGCCTGAATCGGTTCCGGCAACGCGCTGAAAGCCTTAGCCACAGCCTCGGCGGCGGTAGCGATAGCCTGAATCAGCGGAGCAGAAGCACGAAGAGAAGCGGCCAATGTGCCGCCGAACGTCTTAGACAGTTGCCCGACAGTCGAAAGCAGCTGGCTGAACATCGGACTCACATCGCCAACAGCGTTGAACACCTTCTGGAAACCATCGGAAACACCAGACGAGAAATCGGAAATACCACCGCTACTGTTCTTCAACAGGCGGCTCACATTCTTCGTGAACGAAGCAATCGTCCTACCGGCATCACCGAAAACATTTCCCACGGTATGCCGCAGAGAATAGCCAGCGTCACCAATCTCGGAGAATGAATCACGCATCGCGGACTGCGCCACTTTAGCGCCAACGGCCCACGACTTCAACGTGTCTTGGAACTTTGCCGAATTGACAGCCTTATCCGCCTTCTGCAACTCCTTGGAGAAGCTTTGGATGCCATTCTGGTCCTCAGCCAAAGCGGAATACAAGCCGGAAGCAATACCCATGAGCGCTTTCACGGAATTCTTCAAATATCCAGCCTGTTCAATGACACGCTGCATCGACTTCTCAATCTCACCGGACGCGCGTGCGTTATCGACAACGTGCGAACTGATCCGCAAGCTCACTCACATACCGTGTGGCACGAGGGAGATACTGGCTAGTTGAATCGCCAAGATTCAGGAAAGCCTTGACAAGGCTCTCAACACCCGGTTCCAAATAAGTCAACGACTTATTCACATCGTTGAAAATGCTGGATACGACGCTTGTCTTATCGGCTTCCTTGACCATCTTGGTCATGCCGACGACGATTCGTCCCTCATGGTCGGCAAGAGTTGACATTTGGGGAATCAACGTGTCGGCAATGGAATCAGCCAATCCACGGATGGCCGGACGGGCCTGACCGTAGAACGCGTTAACCACGCTGTCGGACAGTTTGCCTAACTTTGTGGATGCAATGTCGATCTGCTCGCTCCAAGTGGCGCCCTTTTCGCCCCAAATCATCTTCACGGACGCATAGGCGGCGCCCAATCCGACGAGAGCGGCAGGAGCGGCCAATGCGGCCTTCGACATGGAAACAATCGAAGAGCCAACACCAAGCACGCTACGGGACATGTTGATAGCGCCAGCGGAAACACCGGCGAACACGGTACCCAATGCGGAGAAGAACGGAACCTTCTCATCCAGCGAATCCATGAAATTCACGAACTTCTGGAATTGGTTGTTGACGGCGCGAAGACCAGTCGCGCCATACGTCATACCATCCAGCATTTTGCCGAAATCAGTGGCATGGAGTTTCGCGTAAATCTCGACGGAACGAGGACGGGTGAGCATGGCAAGATGAGTACGAGCACCAGCCGTTTTAAGGTCGATGTCCATTTCAAGCTTCTTATAATCCTCTTGAAGCTTCTTGGCCTTCTCACGCGCACGGGTCACATCCAAATCAAGATTGACCTCATAGTGGTAGTTCTTATCCTTGCCAGCATGGAACGCAGCAAGATTCAGCTTGTCGATGGCTGACCGGTAGTCGGTCTCGATGTCGTTCGGAAGACTGCGGAACTTTCGCCTCAACGCCTCCAGTTCGCGTTCCATGCTTTTCGCGCCGTCAAGATAGACCTTCGCATGAGCGTCCATCCCATCGACCTGCCGCAAACGCTTGGACACGTTCTCAAGAACGTTGACGACTTCAGAAACATCGTTGACGTCAACACGAATCTTCGCTTTGCTGTCACGCTTCAGCTGCTGCATCGCATTGTCAAGCTGTTCGACAAGACGATTGGCGCGAGCCATCGAAGCGCTGTTGACGCCGCCTAAAGGTTTGACCTTCTCAATCGCATCCTGCATACTGCGGATGTGCTTCTTGACGTTATCCAAAACGTCGATCTGCTTGCTCGCATACGCCGTGGTCAACCGCGTGTTGCGTTTTACCGCATCCTGATACGATTTGCTTTTCGCAGTGGCAGAACGCCAAGCATCGCCACCATTGGCGATACGCTTGTTCATCGCGGAAACAGCCTTGTCGGAAGACTGAACTTGCTTGCGCATCGTTCGCAGATCACGCAAAGCGTCGGTCAGCTCGACCTTCGGGGATACTTTACGTTTATCAATGTCCCGAAGAACACGTTTCAGATCGGAGTCATCGCCACGAATCTCAACATTCTGGACGATGCCATCATCCTCGATACGCCTTTTCGCCGCACGCCAACGAGACATGTCAACGTCAGGCGTCACACGAACATCGAAATCGTCATCGGCGTACCTGGCGAGCTTACGGCGGAGTTCTTCGCCAAAACCCTTGGTGTTCGGATAAATATCAATTCCAACGGAACCGGCGAGATACTCCACCATAAGAACCCCTGTTTTTCAATCACATGCCCAGAAACGCCTTCATCGACTCGAAGTTGGCGGAAACACGCCTATCAACGCCATCGGCGGCGTGAGGGGGCATAATCGGTTTGAACTCAGGATGCTTGCCGTCCTTGAACTGCAATGTGCCGGAAACCAGCAAGCCGACCTGATTGTAAATACCCAACAGCAGACTCGTATCCTGAGTGAACCCGTGAAAACTCAAACCGGAATCACTATCGGACTCGGCGCGGGCACGCTCATCAGGATGGTTCAGCAACCATTCCCGATACAGCGACTCGTCATAGCCGGCAAGACCGCCGATAAGGGTCAAAAGAAAACCGCCCGTCATACTCATGCATGGCGGCGGGAAGATTCAGATTGTAGAACCTACGGAAATCACACGTAAGCTCTACTTTGCATTTCCGGTAGGCGTCCTTGACGCTTCGGATTTTCCCAAGGACGCACCATAGAATGCGTTAAGCAGAGTGAACACCTGCACCAGAACAGTCGGAGTCCTGCCAGTGACCCACTTGTGTAGGCGTCAACGTCCTTGGCGATCTTCTCGAAGAAACTATCGCTGGCAGCCACCATCCTGGCTATAGCCAGACTTGAATCGACATCATCGGAAGTCTTCTTGCGGAACACGCCGTAACTGTCGGACGCCACGGCATCAACGACCATGAAATCGCATGTCTGCGCCACGGAGAACTCATGAGCCGGAACGAACTCAGGGCATCCGGCCAGTTCCTCGTGCTGTTCGACGAACTCAGCCAGCGTGTCAGGAATCTCCGGAACGGTCTTAACGGTGTTCTTATCAGTTTTGGAAGCCATAATCTGTAATCCCCATCAAAAACCCATCTGCCAATCGTTGGAAAGGATTGCCCCCGCACGGATGTACATGCGGGGGCAATAGGAAATCTCAGCCTTTCGAGGTCAAACCCGATACGGTCTGGGAGGAATCACCCGGATTCTTACCGCTGGAATCCGGGCTGGTTATTTTGACACGAACGTCTCCGGGGCGAAAATCTGGTACGCGCCAACCTCACCATTGGCACCGGCCCTCAGCACGCTAGTGGATTTCACGACGGCGTTGAAGCTGAACTCCGCGAAATCCTCATCGGCGAGGCTGACGTTATCGAACGTGAAATCGGTCTCCGGCAGATACAATCCGAAGCTCAGCTTGTCGGAATCATCGTAGGCGAGAACGAACAACGCCAGATGCTGCACCACGGGCTGCAACGGCACGACGATGCCGCCCTGTTCGCCGGCCCAGCCGCCAGTAACCTTCGTGATCGTGGCCGAATCACCCTGCACGGACGCGCCGGACACGGTGATGGTCGGGGCCTCGGTAGAACTCTTCGCACCGGCGACAAGCCACGTGTCCTTCGTGGTGGTGTCCCCGCCATCCTTGCTGAAGCTGATCTTGTTGTTGTTGGAGGTATGGCCGATATTCTCCCAATTCACGACGGAACCGCTGCCAGCGGCGGCAACAGTGCCACTATTCAACAAGAACGAGGAAACTTTGGTTGGAAGAGCGGTCTTCGCGGGAGCCGTGAACAACGTACCGCGAGACGCCTGAATCAGACCATCGGCATTAATAGCCATAATGGTGCCTTTCTACTTGAAATTGATAAAAGAAAAGGCCCGACCGATACCGGTCAAGCCTTGAACGAATCGCGGGCAGTCACAACAGCCGACAGCCCATACTCCTTGACGTTCTTGCCTTGATTCTCTTTCGAATCAGACTGCCTCTTCTGCGCCGTCACAGACACGGTGCCAACCGTTCCAGCTGTCGTGGACTCCTCGAACGGCCAACCCTGCACCGTCTTATACAAGTGACGTGCAAAACCGTGAGGATTGTTACAGTCAGCGGCCAAAACCGTGAACGTCACGCCGAAACGCCACAATCCACGGTCAAACTGTTCGGGAGCGGAAACATAATAGAGAAGAACCTGTCCACGTTCACCGTAAGCGTTCAAAGGCAAGTCAAGCTCGCTGCAAACCTTCACATCAGGCCACTCCTCGCACGGATACGCCCGATTCAACAGTTCATAAACCAACTGTTCCGCATCGATTGACTCACGAACATCAATGGCAAGACGCTGAAAAATGTTGTCCGTCACAATCTCACCCGACTCAACGAATCAAACATGATATGTTTTCCCGGAATACGCGCTCTCGGATCACGAGGCCCATACTTGTGCTCAAGCCACCGGTTGAAATATCCGAACTCCAAATGCGGAGCGACCTGCGTGCCATCACGGCCCATGACGGACATGACAATCTGATGATGCCAGCCGACTTTGCGAACGGAAACCTCGATCCTATCCGCGACGCTTGAATGCGTAGCGGCCTCATTCGCCTTCGCGCGGACGGCAGACACGCTATGCACGGCGGCGCGGCGTGTAAGTTCCGGCCCATACATCTTCGCAATATCGGTAGCGACGCTACGCCGAATCGTGACCCTTCCCAACGCCACCCACCTCCTTCACCCATTCAGGCTCGGAAATGCCGCCATCAAGATAATCGCCAATAACAACACGACGTGCACGAACCTCCCAATGCCGGGAGAAACGAGAACCACTCCCACGCCACGTAGGAGCGCCGTCAGCATCGTAATAATCGCCCTTATACCAGATCCGGGAATAAATGTCGCCGGGCCATTCCCTCGCAATAATCTGCAAAGGAGTGACCTCTTCCAAACCGCCGGGGTTATCCGAAGATGGCGTCTTATCCTCAGCTCCGGAAATAGAGAACATGCCGGCCTGTTGCGCACGACCCTCAACACAGCAGATGACCTTCACCGGATCGCCAGTCTGCACATACTGGCCGCCGTGCGCGTCCTGAACATGCTTGCGAGGAATCACAACGACATAATCCGTGTCGAACAGTTGTTTCTGACCACCGTAATCGGTTTGGTCATCCTCGTAGAGGTAATGGCGTTCATTCGTATCATCGTCAAACAGAAACGCCATCATCAACCTCCATAACCGGGGTCGAAACCAAGACTGATGTGTGACATCGTGCCAGCGGATTCAGCGAAACCATTCAGAATCGATTTCTCAGCTTTCGACAAGAACAGCCGGGGACTTGGATCATAGCCAGGCTGATTCTGCTGCGGATCATGCTCCGTGTACGAGTAAGAACCGTTCGCTTCGGTTTTGAACCGGTTGAAACGTACTACGCGTAACACCATTTCGCATACGACCGACGCGAAATCACTTTCAGAGAGACGCCCTTTCTTCAAGCGTGTCCGGACAATCGGGCATTCGCTCAAACAGATGAGAGCGCCTTGCGGCATTGAGCGGAAATCCAATCAGTGTCGAAATGCTCTTCAAATGAATCCGCGTCGGCGGAACCGTAGACGCGCATATACTTCAACCAGTCGATGTTGTCGATGATTGCCGTGCTCATACGCGCCTCCTACATCATGCGGTCAGTACAGTGGCCTTCAAGTGCTGTTGGACTGCACAAGAACCGGCAATGCAGTACCGTTCACGTAAGCCTCGTATCCCGGAGTCGAAGACGGAGTATTCAGCACGGCTCCGATAGGGCCAGCGTTCTTCTCACGGCTGATGCCATATGCAGGAGTCTGAGCTTCAGCGGTCGGCCCCAACGCGGTGTAACCCATGTTCACGTCACCGAAAGCCGGAATCAGCAGGATGGTGTTCTCAGGGAAGAAGCTCTTGACGCCACCCGGAAGAGTAATCTTGGACTGGCGAGCGAAATCACGATACCTTTCGTCAACAACGTAAATATCCTGAATGCCGGTGTACAGGCTCAAAACGCTCTTCACATCATTCTCGGAAACAAGAGCCGGAAGGGTGGAACCCTGACCGCGGAACAAGTAGTTGATGATGGCCGCGTTGGACGTCAAAGCGTTCACAACCTTACGGGTGGTGACCATGATGGTAGGACGCGCACCCTTCTTATCGTCGATAAGGTCGGACCATGTACGCAAATCCTTGACCGGATCACCAGTCTTGTCCCAAGTCTTCGTAGTTGTCAAAGAAGTGGATAGTGCAGAATCACGTGCATAATCCCAAGCTGCATCCTCATTGGATTCTGTGATGCCGAGCTTCGCGTCAACGGCGACGGCCACACGCGCCTTCTCCAGACGGTAGGCCAATTCCTTGCCCAACTGAACGAAATAATCGCTCAGAGTGGTCTTCAAATCTCCGTTGGTCATGGAAATGTTGCCATTTGCGATGTCCTTTTCGGACACGCGCATACGCTTACGCAACGGCAGCATGGAAGTGTAGGACAGCTTCTCGCCGCCAACAGTACGACCATACGGTGCCTCAGCATCCCAAGTGGAGAACTTCATCTCATCAACCTCAGGATCATCCTGATTCGGAGTCCACTCGACAGACAAGCCGGTGAACTGGTCCGGAGGATGGAAGCGAACGGCAAAGCTGCCGTAGTTGTCTGATAGGCTCCCAGCACGATGGCGGAAGCCTCGTCGGGAGTAATGATGTCCTTATTCAACAGACTCATTGAAAAACCTTCCTAATATGCGAAAACCCGCCATGATGGGCGGGTTTCAAACGGGTAGAAACTAAACTCAGGCAGTATGGCTGGTGTCACTTGCGGATGCGGCGGCAGTTGCCGGATTCAACACGGTCACATGCGGAGCTGCGGCGCCCTTGTCATAATCAAGGAACAATCCCTCCAACTTCGCCTTGCTGAAATCAACGGTGTACGGCAGATTCTTCTTATCGATAACACCCATATAGCGGACGCCGACAGTCGGATACTGATCCTCGAAACCGGTACGAGTGAACTGCACATGCACCTGAGACTCCAAGAAGCCGATGATCGTGCCATTACGGCCATCGGAAGCGTTCGGATCGTACGGGCCATAGTTGTTGGTTCCAGTAATCTGAGCCAGCGGAATACCGGATTTAGTCCAAGCCTCGTAATCATCGTCGGTAATGGACGCGAAGTAATCGTTCTCATGCGACTTGTCCTTGGTGAACGTAGACAAGTCAAGCTGTGCTTCACGCACACCATCGGTGATACGATTGATAAGCCAAGACTGGTCATCCTTCGGAGCGGTCTTGGCGACAGTATGAACCATCTGATTGGCCATATTTATCTCCTTATAAAACTATTTCTTGATTTCGGAATGCTTCACGCCGTAGTTGTAAGCGTCGGAAACGCTTGACTGCGGCTTGCACACATGCATGTTTCTGCTCTGCAACTCCTTCACCAACTCCGGCGATGGCTCACATGGAGCATTCCCATCATTCTTTTTCTGCCCCGCTTCAACCGTTTCAGTCTTGCTCGGCATGAACTTCACAAAAGCGTCAGCCCATTCGGAAATCTTTTCCGGCTCAGTCTCCCCACACAAAGTGTCGAAAGCCTCGTCGGTAATCTCTGGATGCAGTTTCTGCGCCTTCAAACGGGCTATCTGCACGTTCGCCTTGGCAAGAGCGCCCTCAGTGTCGGCAAGCTTCGCTTCGGCGGCATTGGCACGATCACGATTCTCATACATCTTCTGCTCGTTCTCACGAGCCTGATGCTTCCACATGCCCAACTTCTCGGAAAGGTCATCCGCACCATTCTTTTGAGTCGCGGTATCGGCGGCTACAGGAGAAGTGGCAGTGTCCTTCGGCTGCGCGTTCACGCCCGTTTCAGGCGCATTCGTAGATGCCGCCGTTTCAGCGGTATTGGTATTTTCATCAGCCATTAGGCTTGAATCCTTTCAATAGTGTTATGCGGCTTCGCCAAGCATCGACCGCATCTGGTTGAGCATGGTCTTCTGCCATGCCATAGCCTGTTTCAAATTCTTGGAAGGCTTGAACGTGAACGTCCTACCCTCATAGCGGAAAGTCACCGGTTTACCGGCCTTCTGCACTTCCTTGTAACGCCGATTGAACTCGATTGCCCGATTCTCCATACGACGGCACTGAGCAACGTGGATTTACGGTCAGGCGTATGCCAAGCGTCAGAAGCCTTCGACGGAACTGGACTGGGCGTATCCTTCGCATCCTCGGCAAGAAGCACAGGCCCAACTCGCCATGAGTAATGGTCTTGACCTTCACCTGCTTCAACGCGGACGCGGTAGTACCACCAGCCTCGGCGTACAAGCGTTTCAAATCCTTCTGATTCAACTGGAAACCCGGATCGTAATCACTGCCAGCCGGTGCCACACCACAATGACAGTTAGCGTGCAACGGCAACAAGTCAGCCGTCGAATACCATCGGTCAGCCGCCACCACGCACAAGCCACAAGAACCCGTCTTGGACAGTTCGGGATGTAACACCCTGCGATACTCCAACACCTTGCTATCCTTGTACCGTTCAAGCGTGGCGCTCGTCTGCGCCCTCGAAACATCCTCGTCAACAGTGGTCTGCAAACGGTTGAACGCCTGTTCAATCCACTTATCAACCTCGCTGAATATCTCATCGGTCTTGCTAGGCCACGTTTCAGGACGAATCGTGGGGTTTTTCACCGCAAGACTCCGATACGTGTCAGCCGGACGTTGCGCCACAAGCCACGGATCGGTATTGTCACGAGGAAACACCAAACTAGGCACATCCCCCTTCGGAGTGACGCCCACAAGCTTCAACGTCTCATTCGCATAGGAGACGCCCAAACGGCGCACCTGCTGAATCAACGCCATCTCCAACAACGCCATACGGGATGCGACGGCAAACGTCATACCATCATTCCACCAGTCAGCGGGCGTCAGCATGTCCCACATTCTGTGGGCTTGACTCACATACTGGTTCACCAGCGTTGCACGAGCCTGTTCAAGCGTGTTAGACAACGATTCAAGCGACTTACCGGCCATCAGGACTCGGACTCGCCTTCATCGACAAGCTCACCCTCGACGTTCGGCAAACCATCCACAGCGGACTGGGTTTCATCATCCCAACCCGTAGCCGGTTCCACAGCAGCAACAGGCTTCGCATTACTCTTATTAGCCTGGCCGGAAATGTTGAACTGGTCTGCAAGACGGTTCATATCATCCTCCGACACATCCTGAGCGGTGAAGCCCATCTTGTGCGTGAGAATCGTCCTACGCGCCAACAAGCCACTCTGATACAACAACTGGCAAGCCTGAGCCTGTTCCAGCGAACTGGTCGTGTCCATCGGCTTCCACACCATCTCAAACTCGGACGCCGAAGCATTCGCGGTTTTAGACGCGGCCAAAGCCATACGCACCATACGCACGATAGGCTCAGAATCCAACTCGTTCATCGTCTGCACTTTGAACTTCAACGTCTCACGCTTCAACTCAGCACCATTGGCGGAACCCTGCACGTCAGGCGAAAGAATATCCAACGGAATGCCAGCGGCGGAAGCCAACTGCTTCACATCAGCCATGATGTTGTTCTGCAAAGAACCGGTATCAGTGGTCTGAGACTCCCAAATATCAACACCATCAGGAAGCTTCCACAACGCCGCAGGGCCAACCGCGAACGTGGATGCCAAATCAATAGGATCACCAGCCTGCTTGTCTCCGTCGATGACTTCCTGATCCTCTTCGGTGTACGTGGTTGGAACGGTGCCCTTGATGGCACGCTGTCGGAATGCTTGCATCATCGTGATGCACAAAACGGTCGAACGTTTCACGGTCGATACGTTTCAGCATCGGCAGATACGGCTCGAACAATCCCTGCCCGTCAACCGTGCTCAAACGTACGATAGGGAGCGAATCGCATCCCTCCGCATAAGAGAAATCAGATGCTTGTGAATCCTCAGCCCACTCCCAATCGCTACCAGGCTCCCAAGCTTTCGCATCAGACGCGAACTTAGCAACCGACGAAACATCGTTAGGATCAACAACGGAACGATCATGTTCACGTTGTGCCGTCTTGGAATACACTTTCGTCGTGGTCTTGCTGTCATCAACAACAAGACGATACAATCGAATGACTTCCTTGTTCTCGCGGTCCAGATACGTGTATTGGATAGCAGCAGTCTCACCAACATCCATCCAGCATTCCCAAGGGCTGAGAGGCGTGATGAATCTCCCACGTCCAGCATTGGAAACCAAGCCAAACGAGCATCCGTAATCGCCTTTGTCTGGCAGCATATTGCGACGAAGAATAAAATTCAGGCTGCATTGTTTCGCCATCCTATCGGCATCAGTATCCTTCAACGAGGAATCCTCGACCTTACGGAAACCATTAGGCTGCTGGCGGTCGGTCACGCTCTCACTGATACGACGGGCGAGATTCACAACACCCAACTGGCGCATCAGCTTGTACACTGGGGCAGCGTTCGGATCAGTGCCTTGAGGCACACTGTTCGCATCCACCATCTCCCTGCCATCCTTGAACAGTTTCAATTCGGCAAGATACGGCAGACGAGCGCCCCACTCCCGCGCCAGATTGGTAATGACGTAAGCATCATCGTCATCATCGGAAGCGTTCTTAATCATCAACGAGTCAGACACTCGAAATCACCACCTAGTAGATTCTCATCGGAGCGGAACGGCGTTTAACCTCAGCCAACTCCAAATACTTTCCACGAGCCGTATAAGCCAACAGGCCAGCCATGCACGCATCAATCTTGTCCGGCGAATTAGGAGACTCCTTATAAATCGCATACCCAGTACGGGTCTCACGCCTACGCGCATTACGGAAATGATTCACCAACCGCGGATCAGCAAGCAACGCGATATCATCCTTGACCGGTTTGCTTTTCTTATCCGGCTCCGTATACGGGTAACGGAACGCTGTATGCGCGTTATCCAACGCGACCTGCATGTCCTTATACCAGTTGTTAGTCCAGAACTTGATCTTGTCGCCGCTCTTACGCGGACCGACCTTCAACTTCTTCCCGTAATCCTTCTCCCAACCGCCAATCATCTGCTCGAAATACGCGACATCAGCGAAGAAGCCGACCACATTGTAGTTGTCCATCATCCAACGGGCCATGCCGTCGAACGCATCACGGTTCACACGCCAAGTGGCCTTCTCAGGCCCATCAGGAGCGGACTCCAACTTGATAAGGAACAACATGCCATCGGACACGCGGCAACCCACAAGTGCCGTCGAATCATCGACACGGAACCATCGAACCCCAACGTGATAGGCTCACGTTTCGTCACGAACCGTTGCCACGCGCCATCCAAACGAATCGAATTGAACGCGGTGTGCATTTCATCCCGATACAGCATGTGGGATTGAATGTCGGACTCCGTAAGCCAAGCATCATGCACGCTCGACAAAGTGTTGAAATAGTAGCGCATCGAATCCGCAGGGTCTGAATCAGGCTGGTAAATCTGATCCATCTGACCATTCAGGTCAATCCACCCATCCTTCGACGGGCCAAGCTCACCATCCCAATACGTGTGCCCCTCGGGGTCAACACCATCAGCATTCAACACGGTCATACGACCATCCGGCAATATCAGATGATCCTTACCGTCCGAACTCTTCGCACTCGCACCATACGCGACCTGCAAGGCGCGGAGAACCTTCTTCTCGTCAGCGAAATCATCCAAGTCGATGTTCGCATACACATGGTCGAAGTAGATGCCGCTACGATGCTTGATTTTGCCCGAAGCGGTATCCCACGCATACTTGTACGATGTTTCAGCGATGGACTCTTCGCCCGGCTTGTACATGGTGGACGTTTCAAGAATCCACGGGTCTGCATCACCTTTACGTTTGCCGAGGTTACGTTGAACGGTCTTGTACATGTTGCGAAGCTTGTTCGTGTTGTACAAGTGGGTTTCATCACAAGCGGCGAACGTTTCCAAACCGCCATCCTTGGACGCGGCACCACTCGTGGTGGGAACAATCTCCCCACCCTCCGGCAAGCCGATACGGGTACGACCAACATCAAGGCCGACACCCTTCAACTGGCTTAAAGGGCCTTGATCGCAGTTGTAGTAAATCGAATCGAAAATGTTACCAGTCTGGCCTTCGGCGGTAGCCAAGCAGAGAATCTGCGGCATCTGCACCATACGTCCAACAGGCTCACCCTTCGCATACGGGTAGACCTCGCCCAGAAACTCGTAAGTCTCCCCTTCTTCCGCCCAATGGTCGAACCTGCAAGGAGCCAAACCCTCGAACGCGCAAATGCCAGCGGCCTTACCGGACTTGTTCTTACCCTTCGCACGCGAATAAAACACACGATTGAACGGCGGGTACCCCACTCGGTCAACGCATAAGCGTGAAGCATGAACACGTACTCGTCCATGTCGAACGCCTCAGGCAAGCCAACACCGCCACCACGACCAACACGGAAGAAAGTCTCAATCCACCAAACCGCGAACATTCCCATCGAACGAGTCAAATCCTCGCCATGCAATTCGGGAATGCGCGTATGCATCAGGCACCACCATCAATGACACGCAAACCCAATGCGGAAGCACGCTGCCTGTTCCGTTGAACGTTACGAGCACCCTCAGTATCGCCCTCATACGCGGAAGCCTTCATATCGTCAGGCTGCGGAGCATCGAACTTCAACCTCACACGAGCTTCGGGTGTAATGCCAACGTGGCCTCACGCTGACGAATCTCGGAAGCCAACATCCAACGGCCCTTAGTCTTCGGACGCCAGAAATCATCCTTCAACAACGCCAAATCCTGAACCGCGTACCAGTCGGCCTCAACACCCATACGCTGAGCCAACGGACTGACACGAAGCGACTCATACCACTTCTTCGTCCGTTCAAGCCACTCCTGCCCATCAGGGCGAACAGCAGGAAACTCCAAACCCATCGGACTATCAGGCGCACGAAGAATCGGATTCTTCGACTTCTGCGCACCACGACCATTACCAGCCACAGCCAGCCTCACAATCCGCCCGTTTCAGGCAATACGCGAAGCTAGGACGTTCCACCCTCGCAACGCTTGTGAACCAGCAGACGATTCGCCAAAGTCGCACTATGCGACTTCTCCAACGGAACCTTCCACACGAAAGCGGCACCATCGGCACCACTCGAACCAACATCAACCAGCTCATGGCATTTCGCGCACAAGCCGCCACACTTCTCAACCACCTGAGAATCAGTAAAAGACTCAACAACAAGCTCGGACTCAAGCTCGGACACGTCAACCGGACGCACGTACATAGTCGTTTCAGGCTTCACCGGCAACGACTTATCATCATCACGAGCACGCTTATACGCCACACGGCAACGCCAGAACAAAACAACTGGTCGGAACGCTTCGGATCAAACCACGTATGGCATTGAGGACACATGCGCTGACGCAACGGCTTCAGCGGAGACCCCGAATAACGGTCACGGTCGTAATGCGAACGACACAATCCCTTCGCACACACCGGATTAGCGCAACCGGCAACCGCGCACATGAACTCATTCACTTGAAAGCCGGGTGAGAATACCAACGCTTCTCCCTCCGACTCCTACCCTTCGCACGACGAACCTCAGCAGACTCACCCTCGGTCTTCCGCTGATGATGCCAACGACACAACACCCACAAATTCTCAGGACGATCATCATCATGGACGGGATTACGAACCTTATGGTCAACCTCATTCCCATACCGTCCGCACAGGCGAACATTCCCGTAATCATCCTTGACCGGCCACTGGCACCTATGCCCATCCCGTTCAAGAATCATCGCACGGACACGCGGCCAATCAGGATTGAACCGTTCATCACGATGGGAACTAGACCACGCCACAATGCCTCCACAAAAACAGGGTTGGCCGGTGCTGAGCAGGAAAACACGCCAAAGGGGAAACATCCCAGCAGGAAAAGTTCTCAGATCAACCAACCCAAGTGCTCCGGGAGGGATTCGAACCCTCACACCCTACAGGTAGCGCATTTTGAGTGCGCCGCGTCTACCATTCCGCCACCAAAGCAAAAGAACAAGCGTCCCACACTCCACCCACAACAGGAGCATGGGACGCTCGTTCAACCCCCAGAGAGCCATAAGGAACCAATGGCATCATCACAATGGCTTTTTACCGCCAGCCACGGCGCGCGGATGCTGAGGGAGTCGAACCCCCGAACCGTTCCCGGTCGCCACCTTAGCAAGGTGGTGCAATAAGCCACTCTGCCAAGCACCCAAAATGCAAGAGCCGCCGCAGCGACTCAGGAGACTGTTCCCGCAGACTAGGCGGGTCAGCTAAAACTAGAGCCGCCACAAGACGACTCCGAAGACCTTTCCCACAGCCTGTGGTAGGCTGAGCACAGCATGTTGGACTCGAACCAACATCGACGGTTTTGGAGACCGTAATGCTACCGGTTGCACCAATGCCATATACCCGACTTAGTTAACGTCCAAGTCGGAAAGACGTTCGGCATGGTGGAATGGGCTTTACCACCAACGGCAAGGAACGTGAAACATCTATGCACCCGTTTGGCCGTGCCTCCCCTTCGGTCATCAACCACCTGATTAAGGCAGGGAGCCTCTTATCCCCCACATGTTCCAGCGGAGATATTCGAGCAATGCCATCGATCTCATAGGCAGCTACCCCATGAAACCTAGAGCAAACCCCGGGAATCGAACCCGGCAACCAAAAGGCTGTGCCAACAGGATTGCAGACCAGCCCAAAATAATAGGTACGAGTCCATATAGGCCACGCCCGGGATAGACCGGTCGGACTGCTGACCGTACCGCATCTAGAATCCTCACACACCGCGTGTGAGTGGACGGCCAGACGTTGATATGGCTTAAGCTGCTCCACCGCCATCAACATCAATCCAAGGAACATTATACACAATATGTAGGGTGCAGCAACGGTTGCAGCAACTAAATATGTGAAGACTTCGTGAGTAACGGGTAATCCAAAAATGTTCCAGCGAGCATTCAGCGTCAGCACTAGAGAGCCAGCGGCCTTGCTTTTTGTGCCGGGGGGACACTCCCCCACGGGGGTGTTTGTTGCATGGTGCAACGTTGGAACGTTTGTGCGATTGTGTTTTGGCGTGTCGTGTGGTATCGCGCGGGCACGTTCCTCTTATGCGATCATGTCCGTGCCCGTCGTGGCCGTCGTGGTCACGTCGTGGCTGTGGCCGTGCCGTGGCGTGGCCGTCGTGCCCTGGATGTCGTGGCGTCCCTGGGTGTGGCCGTCGTGACGTGGCCGTGACGTTCCTGGACATGGCCGTGGCGCGTCGTGGCCGTGGCTGTGGTGTCCGCCGTCTTTGTGTCGCCGTCGTGTGGTTGCGACACGCCGACGAATGCTAGTGTTTGCAATGGTTTTGGTGGTGTCTGTGTTGTCTTGGTTTGCTATCTGACTGGATAGCGTATATAGTGAGAGCCATCAAGCAAACGACAACGAAAGGAACAGAGATGAACGAGAGGCCACCACCACGGAGACCACCACCGCAAGGCCGGTGACACGAAGCCCCCCCTAACAGGCGCGGCATGGATGATTGACAACTGAAGAGTGGACGCGACAGAGACGCGACGGAATGCGACTAGGCATGATGCACCCTCACATCATGCAAGGCTGAACCGTCGTCGAGTCGCCAACGTGGCGCGGTGTCCGGCATGGAATTGTCCCGCGCTGTCTGAGTGGTCTACAATGGCCTCTAATCCAAGTTAGGAGTAAGGGCCATGAGTTTGAAAGAATTAAGGATGAAGCGCGGTCTAACGCAACGTGAGTTAGCGCAACGTAGTGGCGTGCATCATGTCGAGATTGCGCAGATTGAGACAGGTAAACGCAATGTTCGGGCGGTGTCGCTTGATACTGCACTGCGATTGTGCGATGCTCTCAAGATTGCTAATCCGCGCAAATTGCTTGATTCTGATTCTGAAACTTCGGCAGATTCTAAGTAATCCGCCAGGGCTACCGGTGCTCTTTATGGGTGCGGTAGCTCACGAATGAGTAGAGCCGGATAGTTGCAGCTATCCGGCTCAATTGCTCAGTAATTATTAACCAACTAACTAACTGACTAACTGACTAACTAACTAAGCCCTCTTATTCTAGCAAGGGGGCTGGAATGGAGTATCAAAATGTATACCGTTGATGAGACCTACAAGAATATCGAAGCCGAGTTCAAGCCCCGCAGCAAGTGGAACCAGGGCGTGAAGGAAACCGCACTGGCATTGCTTGATTCGCTCGACATGCCAGAAACCGTTCTTCCCGACCACTTCGGATCACGTCGCGCGCTGTTGCTGAACGGCGCGGACAATTGGCGGGAATACAGTTACGGCGGGTGCGCTCTCGTGTACAACGTGGATATCGCCGCCCGGTTCTTCACTCCGTCCGAAATGCGCCGGTACATGGCAGACGGGCATGATGCAAGCATGGCGTTCCGTGGCGAGTCTCTGCTCGACTTGCAGGCGCGCGCGCTGAGCCAGGCGGAGCGTATCATCAGCCGATACTCTCATGCACGCTGAGGGCGTCGTTTCCCCTTCACCTTCCCCCTGGCCTTCGGGCGTGAGCCTATCAATCACGCCCGTTCTTGCCCTGTCGGCGCTATCAATCCTTTTTACACAATCGAGGTGTTTTAAAAATGCGTAAGAAGATTACCATGCTTGTTGCCGTCCTGTTTGGCCTGTTGGCTTTCGGCGTGGCCTGTTCCCCGGCGTTGAGTGACCAGCCTGTTGCCGATCCGCATGGCACGCCTGAACAGCAGTGGACGTGGTGGCTTGAAACGTATGCACGAAGGATTACAGCCAAGCGACCTAGCGAGCTACCGTGAGTTGTCCAACATTCCGCAGTGCGGCATGGAGGACGGCAGCACTTCGGACGGCTACGAGCGTATCTGCGAGTGGCGTGGAAGCGTTGACGGCAATCAATCCGGCACGTCATACGTTTTGGTTGACGGTAGCAAGGTTTTGGAATGGTGAAACCGCTCAGGGCCGTGCGGTAAACGGCCCATCAAATAATCAAGTTTTCATACAAGGGAGTTTTAAAATGTCGAACAAGGTTAACGGTCTGTGGGCCGTCAATTCCAGCAGTGTCTTCATGTTTTTCGATTCCGTCAATAGCCCGAGCGTGTGGCGTTTCGAGATGAAGGATGGTGTTGAATCATGGCGGATGATTCCGGGCGTGAAGAATGCTCAGGCGGTGCGTGGTGTAGCTGCCGCGTATCGTGCTGACGGTGGTACGTGGCTTGACCCTAACGGGCCTGATTATGCTCAGGCCGTGAGTGAGATTGGTGACGTGCCGTTGATCGTGGAACGTGGCGATTGCATGGTTTCCTCTGATTGTGGTGATTATACGGCGCATGGCGTGAGCATGTCGGACGCCGACCGTGAGCATGGTTGGGAATTGTCTTATGAGCATGGCGGCATGGTTGTGTCACGTGACATTTCATTCCTCACCCCGGCCGAGTGTGACCATCCTGAGATGTGCGAGACTTACGATGATTTGCCGGTTGTCACCCCGCAGTCGGTTGAGCCTGAACCGGATACGGTTGAGATTCCTGAAGTGCCGCCGATTCCGTCCAAGGATACGCCGAAGGTGATTGCGCAGCATGGCGTCAAGGCGCGCGTGGTCACGATTCCAGGTGGCAAGTCGGTCAAGGAGTTGACTGACGTGTTTGGTGGATATGTGCATAAGCCGCGTGGCTTCCGTGATTCCAAGGGCCGTCGCGTCGCATATGTCGCGTTCGACGGTAAGAGTGGCGTGGTTGCGTACCGTGACTACTACCAGCGTGGCAGTGACCAAACGTTGGAAGAGTCCGTGGCCGCGTACCTCGCTCAGCATGAGATTGTCGAGGTGGCATGAAATGTCACGTGTCGTCATCACAGCACAGCAGGTCAAGGCCGCTTTGGAGGCTACCGGCTATTCGTCCATCGAGTCGAATGTTCAAGCCGTATTGAGGGAGATTGGCAAGCGTCCCGCATTGATAACCGCGTATCTCAGCACGGTTATCAACGCGGCTGCCGACAATCTGCCTGATCCGCGTCATATGGATTGCCTGTTCTGAAAAGTTTGGCCGGACGGTATGCCTAGTACCGTCCGGCCATTGCAAACAGTAATTAACTCAACCAAACCATTTGCAAGGAGATTCTACCATGTCCCGTCATTATTACGCTGTTTATTGGCCTTACGGTGTCAAAACTTTCAATTTCGACCATGAGCCGATTGGTACTGTTGTCCCATTCGATACGGCTAAAGCGCGTGACGCTTACGTTGCTGCTGACCGGTTCGACGGTAATTTTCATAGGAGCGTGCCGGATTATCGATTGACGCGCAAGATGATGCTTGGTGCGCTGAGAGAGTTCCGTTCGTTGGATTCCAAGGGATATGAAGGTTGGCGTGTGGATGGCGTCTTCTATGAGTCTCTTGGTGATGCGTACAAGGCGATGTTCGATGCTGATGCGCAGTTGCGTTATGAACTGTTCGGTGACGTTGATTCGAGGGAGGCGTGAGTGTCATGGAAACATTGAAATTGTGGGCTGATTTTCATGTTGGTCAGCAAATGTATGCATATGACCATTTTGATGTGGTCGAGCGTAAGCGTTATTGGCGTCCCGTGTCGAAAACGTATCTTGTGTGCGCGTGGTTGCGTGACCTGATTCGTGGGATGCGTGATGCGCGCTTGGGTGGATTCCAGGGTTGGTTGTACTGCGTTGTCAAGGATGGCGGGTTCACCACTCAGGAGTTCATGGGGTTCAACGATGAAATCGAGGTGTTGTGATGATTGACGTGAATATGCTGCCGCGTGAGCTTACCGGCTATGTGGGTCATGTCTGCGGCCTGTGGTTCGGCAGTTATTTTATTGATTTTGAGCCTGTGTTCGTCCATTCCACGGCGGGCATCATCGGTGAACTGTACGAATACCTGGTGGATACGGTTCAGGACAATTCGATGAATGGCGGCTTGGATTATGAGGATGCGGAAGAGTACGCGAAGTTGGCGGCTACCGTTCCGTGGTCTATGGAAGAGATTGACCGCGTGGCGGAACAGTCTTTCCGCTACGTGTCTGACCGAACGTTGCAGGTGGCTTACGCCTTGTGTGTCCTCACTTTTGATGCGATGTTCCCGCAGAAAATCGAGGTTGTCAAACCGGACGTGCGGGAGACGTTGTTGAGCGTGGCGTTCCCGCATGATTGGCAGCGCCGCATGGCGGAGTCTGACCATGATCGCGTGAGCGTCTATCGCATGGGTTTGGAATGCGTGACGAAAGCGTATGACAAGGTTTTCGACCGTCTTGGGGAGGCTGACTGACATGATGCGCAGTAGGAACAGACGCTTCGCCTCATCCCATCGCACCTTCCGCTGATCCGCGACAAACTCGCGGAATACGAGCGGGTCGCATTAAAGGAGGAGATGGCTGCGCACTCGCAATACGAGCGGAGCATGGAAGCGGCTTGGAATTTCGCTGATAATCTCGCCGTCGCGCAGCTTTGGTGGATCAGCCGGGACATGACGGCGCTGGCGGAAGATACCGTCCGGGCAGGTGATTTCCCGAAATCGGAAGCGCCGGCGCAAAGCGGGCTTATCTTCTTCGACGGGGATGTCCAAATGGTCAGATTCCCCGTGACCGACGACGCGACGGGAAGGAAGGTCGGAGACGCCCATGTGTCGGCGCTCTTCTGGCAATGCGACGGCAACGGCGATATCAAATTGATGGGATTCACGGACCATCCATGCGCTCTGAAGGAATGCGACGCGAAATCATTCTCACTGCCGGTCATCAGATTCGCCAACGGCATTTTCAATGAGCATGTCGGCGGTTTCCGATGGTTCGGCGATCTGCTGCGCGCGGTGTGGGCGTTGAGCGCGGAACCGCATATCTGCGAGGCGAAACCGGCGAAACCCGATATGGCGCATCCGCTGCCGCAGCGTTTCGACCCGGAAATCCGCAAGGTCAAGATGCTGGTGCTGCGTGAGAATCTGCATCGTCCGGGCGGAAGCGCCGATGATGACGAGCGGGTGCGACGTGAATATTCGCATCGTTTCATCGTGCGCGGCTTCTGGAGGGATCAGGCGTATGGGCCGAATCATTCGCTGAGGCGCAGGCAGTGGATACCGCCATTCGTCAAAGGTCCAGCCGATAAGCCCTTGATCTGCAAGGATACGGTGCGCATATGGAAACGGTGAGCGACATGATCGCCGGTTTTCTCGCCGGCCTGACGCCGGGCACAAGGGCGCAGTATCGGAGCGTCGTATCGCGATGGCTCCGCTGGTGTTCGGATAACGGCATCGACATGCTGCGGGCGAAGCGCACCCATATCGAGGTGTTCGCCGCCTATGGCAACGGAATGCGTCCAGCGGCGAAAAACACGGTGTACAGGAATCTGAGCGTCGTATGCTGCCTCTACCGCTACCTCTGCGAGGAGGGGTATATCGACTGCAATCCTGGCGAGCATGTGCGTAGGCCGAAACTGTACGGTCATTCGGATGGCACGTACCTCACCCGCGAGCAGGCTAGGCTTTTTCTGACCGAAGCACGCGGTATGGGTGCGCGGACGGATGCCCTGTGCAGTCTGCTGCTGTTGACCGGTGCGAGGGTCGGTGAGGCGCTTGGGTTGGATGTCGAAGACTGTCATCTGAATGACGGGCGTCCGTGGGTGCGGTTCGACCGCAAGGGCGACTGGTCTCAGCGTGTGTCCATTCCTTCCGATGCGGCCGAAGCTCTCGCACGACTCATTGGCGAACGTAGCGTGGTGCGGTGTTCCGTGAGGATTCCGGCGCGCGTCTGCGGCAGCAGACCGCCGTGGGCATCGTATCGTCCGTGGCATTGCGCGTGGGCGTGCCGGATATTTCGCCGCATTCATTGCGGCGAACGTTCTGCACGCTCTCCCGTGACGCTGGCGTGCCGGACAGGGACATCATGGCCGCAGGCGGGTGGAACAGTCCGCAGATGCTCGACTATTACGACATGTCCCGTCGCGGGCTGAATGGCAAAGCTGGCGACGGATTGCAGGATTATCTGGGCAAGGAGGATTGATTTCCACAACACGCCCGACTTGAAATGTTACCTTTGGTAACATATATTGTAGTTAGCAACAAACGGGAAGCATCAAGGCATCCCCACAATCACAAGGAGATTGAAATGATTACCATTCGTATCGAAAAAACCAGAGGCCACAAGTGGAATGAGACTGGCACATTCGCACTGGAGTTCCCGAAGTCGGAATTACGAAAGCGCGTCTATGATTGCCAGCTCGACAAGGACGGCGAAACCGAAGACGCATGGCTTTGCATCCCGTCCGAACGGCTCCGTGCCAAGTATGAGCGGCTCGTCGCTGACGAGGAGTCCACGCAATCCGATTACGACAAGCTGTACGAAGAGCTTTCGGCTTACTCAGACACGTTGACCACCGAGCAGCTCATGGACTGGTTCATCGACCTGAACGATCCTGAAACCATCAGCGGATGGACCGAGCGCATCGAAGCCCACAACGCCTACATCGACGTGATGGAGCCGAACAATGCGGTGCTCAGGAACCCGCTTGACGTGGATTCGACGTTCCATATCCGCATCTACGATTACTTCATCGATTTCCATGAGGATAGGGAGATTGTGGACGACTTGGAGTTCACCCCGTCCGACGTGGAGGCGGATGATTGGACGGAGGACATCAAACGGTGTCTTGAGGAAAACGGGTGGCGTCTTGACTCCAAGATCGGAACGGATTCCGATGATTCCGATTTGCTGGTGTTCGATTGCGTCAAGGCGTGACGTATTCCGCTGAAAATCGTTGTTCTGCCGGTTCCAGCGTGTTTTTCATGCTGGAACCGACGTTTTCCGTGTTTTCATGATTGTCTGGAGGTTTGATGACGTTTGGATCGAAGGCCGCTTTTCGCGCGGCACGGGAACGCTGCGGCATCAGTCAGAAGATGCTTGCCGACCGTTTCGGCAATGCCGTGTTGACGGTGAAACGTTGGGAGAAGCCTGGCGAGGCGGAACCACCGGCAGACGTGCAGGCATGGTTGGAAAGTATGCTCACGCAGCATGTCGAAGCGGTCGAGGCCGCGTTGGATGCGGTGGACGGGATTGAGGAAGTCCAAGGCAACCCGCCTGACCATGTTGACTTGCTCTACTATCGTTCGCAGGAACACTACGACCGTTACGGACGGGACAAAGGCGATTACGCGATCGTCAATGCCCGCAGCAGGGAGATAGCCGCGATCCTTGAATCGCAGGGTATCGAAGCGCGGTTCCGTTATCCCGAGGATGATGAAGCCGGTTTCCAACGTTTGGCGAACACTCGCTAAACGCATTTGTTGTTAACAGGGCCATTGTAGACCACTCAGACGTTGCTTAACGCGGTTTGTAGCCAGTTGTCCACTAATTCGGCTTCGTTGACTGGCTCGAAACACCATGCGTCTAATCCGACGTTGATCTCATTGTGATGCCTGCCGAACTCAAGCGGGTCATGCGCGTGCGTGTGTCCGTGCAGGAGCAGCATGTTGTTCATGCGTGGTATCGCGTATTCGGCTAATTCCGGCGCGTTCCAATTGGTTGAGACTGCGCTTAGCGGTTTGCTTTGCGTGAAGTCCTCGCGCCATTGGTAGTGGCTTAAAAATACCGTGTGTGGATTGTTGCCCCACCCGTCTCTGATTTCGGTGATGCTGACTCTTCCGACTTCCCCGAACACGCTTGCCAACTTTTCCAACGTGCGACTGGAACTGTGCAGTTCGTGGTTGCCGAGAATCAGATGCCTGTTCTTGCGCGGCACATGCAAGTTTTGGATGCGCATTATCGCTTGGTCTACGCTCCAAGTACCACCCGAACTGATGTCTCCGAGGATGTAGAGTTCATCTTCCTCGCCAACATACGTGTTGATGCTTTGGATGATGTCGCATCATGCTTCCGCCAGTCAACACAGTTTTTGAGCGGCTTATGCTCACGTTCGGCCTGTTGTTTGATTGACTCGTCTTTAGCGTATCCGGGTAGCGCGTATCCGCGTAGTGCGGCCACGAACGGGTGAGCGAAATGCAAGTCAGCAGTAAACCACTTCATTTGTTGTCCTTCAACATGTTCCTGTAGATGCGTGTACCGGCTTTCATGGCGAGTTCCGGCGTACTGTAGCAGCAGCACTCCATACATGGGCCTGATAGCGGGTGAATCGTCGGGTTATCAACGTCGAGGTCCACGCGGCATTCCTTGTAGATCACGGGAATGTATACGCCTTCATCCTCGATAATCATGATCGCACTGTACTTGGGTTTGTCCTCGTCAATGTGTCCAAAAGGCTTGAAATCCGAGAGGTCGGGGGACGGCTTGCTATCACTTGTAAATACGAATTTCTTCGTGCTTGAAGTGTCATCCACGGTTCTCTACCACCTTCCCGTACTGCTTATCCCACTTGTCCAATGCTTCTAAAATGTTCGGCAGTCCAAAATAGTCGTAGTATTTGCTGTAACATTCACCGTTTTTCGTCTCGAATGCGATGGTCAGCATTTCGGGGTCATCGCCACAGGTTTCGCAGACCGCTTCGCAGAATGGTAAATAATCGTAGCCGACTACTCGTACCGGCTCGTCCTCGCTTCCGTCGAACAGTTCCGGTGATTCGACTTGCAACACGCGCATAAACAGTTCGTTCGTTGATTTTCCAGTGGTGTTTTCCGTCATATTCCCCTACTTTCCGTTGACTTCGATTACCAGTTCCGTGTCACCACGCACGGTCGCCTTGATATCGTCGTTAAGCTGATTCGACAAATGCATGATGATGTCGGTGACAGTTTCGTAATTCAGTTTCGGGCCAACGCTGATGCTCCCGTAGCCGTCGGGCACGGCTTCGATATCGTTGCTGAACACCGGCATGGAGTATTGCGTCGCTCTTAACTCCTTGAGTTTTCCTGACATGACGGCTTTACCATCGTCCAGAATGGTTACCTTCTTGCCTAAATGCGTGGCGTTCAACTGTTCAGCCTTGATGATGACCTGTTTGCTCATTCCGAATAGCCTCCGATGAATTTTTGGCAGTTGGAGTCCAACTCGAACTCTTCGACGTACACTCCCTTGTCTCCGTGAAGCCCTTTGTGTTTGAGTGCGAACTTCCTACGTTTGAGATTGCGCACATGTTTGACCGCATGCTCTCGCGTGGCGTAAACGCCCATGACACTGACAAAACTTCCATAGAATGGAATGTCCCCGTGGTTATCGATATCAGCTGTGACGATGTAGATTCTCATGACTTATCCTGCTCCCTTTTGATATGGCGGCTACTTGATGCCGCTGCTGCCGAATCCTTTCTCGCCACGTTCGGTCGAATCCAGTTCGTTGACTGGCTCGAATTGCATGTGCGCGTATGGGAGGAACACGATCTGCGCTATCCGGTCTCCCTCATGGATTTCAAACGCCTGTTCGCCCATGTTTCTGAGGATTACGCCGACTTCGCCACGATAGTTTGCGTCGATTACGCCAGGCGCGTTCATCACGGTGATGTTATGCTTCAACGCCAAGCCTGAGCGTGGGCAGATTAGGCCGACGTATCCGGCTGGAATAGCCATATGCACGCCCGTATGCACGAGCGTCTGACTGCCCGCGCAGATGATCGTGTCCTCGTTGGAACGTAGGTCTGCTCCACCATCGTTCGCGTGAGCGTAGCCAATATTGTTTGTCTTACCGCTGATCTGCAACTAGTCTCCGAACATGCCGTACTGTTTGACTGGTTCGATCACGTCGCGCATGTGATGCGCGTGATAGGTGATGGTCTTGCCCTTGTCGGTGATGCTGATGATGCTCACTGCCGGTTGTCCTTTCCGACGAGTCTCCAAATATCGTCCACTGGAGTGGTTTGCTGCATCAGCATGTACACGTCCGCGATACGGTAGATGGGATGCCGCCCTTCCTTGCGTACCGGGGTGAGCTTGCCTCTGTGCGCCCATGATTTCAACGTGTTCGCGGATACGAGGTATCCAGCCTGTTGGAGTTTGCTTCTAATGTCCGAAGCAGTCCCCGTGTAAGTGCTGTGTTTGATCTTGTCTTGCATGAGTGTCCTCAAAAAGTTGATGTTCCAAACGTTCCTGCATCCACGGCATTTGACTTGTTTTGCCGTCTCGTCAGCCGATAGTGGCATGTTGCAGTCGGTGTTGGGGCAATTGCCCAAGCTGACCGTATGGCCTTGATTCAACAGGCGTTGGCACTTGTCTCGTGCGATGCGGATTTCAAGCGCGTACACGGGTGTTGCCGTTGAGCATAGACACGCGGGTTCGCCTTGCTTGTTTTTCTTGACGGCTATCCGCTGCGCCAACACGTTCAACGGATCGTGATTCAGGTATTCGACGCCTAAGCATTTAGCGAACGCGGATAGTGTGCCCCACACGCTATCATCCCGTTCGTCTCCCTCATACAGCAGGTCGAACACTTGCTCCCTCAATGGCGGATTATCAGAGTATCCTCCCCCGCCACCATCAGCGTCATGGTTCTTGTTGATGCGGTTCATCTTGTCGGTTTCCAAGTAGCCGATGTTCTTCGTGAACCATTCCAAGTCGGCTAGGAGCCGCTGTTCACATTCAGGGCAGAGTTGCCTGGTATCGTCTCGTTCACGCCCGCAACGCAACAGTTTGCAGTCAGCCAATCGCACGCCTTCCAAAATCATGGTATGTTGATTCCGCACCGGTGCCCGAAGGCGTGCGATTAATGCCGGAACATGTCTAGTATACCGTTGCACCCAACCTTGCAACCGGTATTGGATTAACGTCTCAAACAGTCTCCCGCTTCCGTTTTCTCTTCTCGGGATGAAGCAGGTAGTAGTTGCGTTCGTAGGCCGCCTGTTCCTCACGGCTGAAATGGTGGAATGTCGGACGATGCGCAAGCTTGTATCGGCGGTTGCATTCCAAGACTTGCTCACGGTGGGCCATCCGCCACTGTCGCGTGTGCTCACGTTTCCGTGCGAGCTGTTCCGCAGTAAGCTTGACCGGCTTTTTCGACGCTTTCGCCTTCTTCTTTCCGACTGGCGGCTTCTCAGACGGCTTGCGCCTACCACGACGAAGAACCGCTATGTCAACCGCGAACATTTTCATGATCTCGTCGGCGGTAGGCTCATTCATTCCGTTTGCTCCAATGATTTGCAGTAGTCTTCTCGATCACGTACAACACGACGGCCTCATTGTCCAATGCCAGTGGGTTCGCTGCCGTGACGTTGATGATTTTCCATCCATCGTCCAGATAGTCGATGAGTTTTGAATCATTCTGCACACGCACGCCGTTACCGTTGAACTTCGTGTATACGGGGATTAGTTCATGTTCCATTATTTCGTCTCCCCGTCCTTGCCGCTAGCATTGTTCCAGTCGCAGGAAAGACCGCCGCCGCCCTTGTAGGTGTTGAAGTTGATGCATGTAACGGTTCTGCCGTCGTGCAACTCGATTCTGCACTCATGGGCCGTGAAGTCGCCTCGCACATCAATGCAGTTGCTACCGTTCTCAGCATCGTCAGCATCCGCTTCGTTCCCGCATCCGGCCAGTGGGAAAACCATTGTCACGGACACAAGCACGGCCATTAGCCTCGTTGAATATTCTTGTTTCCTATCATTTCGTCTCCTTGATTTGCTTGATGATTCTCTCGTATGCCCGATGATGGAATATTCGCGCGCGTAAGACTGAGCATGGTTTCCAATGGAAAGCTCGACTTCACTGGCGTACACGGTAGGAACCATTTATGACAGTCCACGCAGTACATCAGGTCGGAGTGGAATGTGACCTTCGGATGCGGATGATCGCATCCGCTACCGCAGGATACCGCGACGAAGCATCGCACTGAGCTTTCATCCTTGGTGGGATACCCGTACACATAATCCCGTCTCATTCCGTCACCGCATGTCGTTCCACTTCGAGTACTTCCTTCGCCCGATCGATGAAGTCTTCCCGATAGCCACAGATTTCCCCGGCGTAATCCCACGCATCGTCTTCGTCCTTCGCCACATAGTCGCTTTCGATGCCATCCCACGACCACCAGCTTCGCCATAGCAAGCGTTTTGCCACGGCCTCCACCTCGGCATCAGTTGGTGGAGCGGAACGTCCGGCCATGTACGCTGCACCGGCAAGCTCCCGAACCGTCTGAAACGTCAAATCATCATCCATGCCACGCTCGTAAGCGTCGGCCTCGTCCAGCAGGATGCTCAATTCGTCCTCTTTCCGTTCGCTTCGATCATGGCGTACAGCATCTCACTCGCCGGACGCCGCCTGTAGCTATTCCGCTTGTCTCCATAGGACACGTCGTACAGGCATCTGAGCTTGTCCCCTTTGGCCGTGGGCACCAACACTTGGTCGATGTCTCGCGGAATCTGGTGGCCCACGCGCAGTTCATCCGCAAGCTCAGGCGTGGTGACTAGATAGTTTTCGTCACCGTAGAACGTCAGCCCGTGACCCGATTTGAAATCAGCCATGCATGACTTGATTTCATAGCAGGAGAAGTGCCGAGTTCCACACTGCTTGGTTCGAGCACGTAGCCGGGCGTGAAAGGCTTGAATCCGATGTAGTCGATGCGCCTGTTCCGTGGTGTTCCAAGGTCGAAGTTAACCTCGCTAGCCCAATAGCTCACGCGATTCCTCAACCTCTTCTCCACCAGCTTGGACAGCATGGCGGTGGTTTCAGCCCTGCTCATTTCTTCCTCCTGAAGTACTTGTATTCATCGTGATGGAACAGGAACAGGTGAAGTCTCCACACCTTGACTGCCAACAGGCCCTTGAGTGTGATCGCATACCCGCCATGGACACGCTTCATGAGCTTCCTATCGGCCAATGATTCAAGTATTCGGGAAAGCTCTTGGTTCCCTCGTTGTTGCCAGATGTAGCTCATCCCCTCAGCGATATACAGGCAACACATGTCCTTGTCGTATTGACTAATCATCATTAGCCTCCCTCTCAAGGATGTAGACGTTCGTCGCTGTGACGGCGGTATCACGCAATTCCGTTGGTGGCATGGTATCCACCCGCAGAATCTTCCAACCTCGTTCAGCAACTCTTCAAACACACCCATATTCATCAAGGTGCGCTCATCGCCGTAATCACTCCAAAAAGTGGACAAACCTTGTACCGTTTATTCATTTCGCGTCCTCGATTGGATTGCAGTCATGTGGGGCCAGGCTTATGTCGCTGACCGTGCAGGCGTATGATTGATTTCCGTCGCGCATGATGATGGTTCTGGCGGTTGTCACTTCTTCCCATATGCAAACGCAGAAGACAATGAATATTGCGGCCGCAGCCACCGCCATCAGTCCGATCAGCAGGTTTTCGGCGATGTCCAACCAATCCGGTTTCCATTTCATTTTTTCGCATCCTCGCTTTGATTCGGCACCTCGGAAGGCATCGAGCCGAATAGCCGAGCAGGTGACGGCAGTAATTGATTACATGCTCGTAAGCCGTCGTCATTCCGTCGTAAAAGTCGTACACTTCTTCGTCTGGATTATCGGAAGCGTTATTAGCTGCATCCCACTCTTTTTGCAGAAAGTCGATGACCTCATGCAGTGTCTTGTCTTTTTCGGTCACGTTCGTCGCCATTGTTATTCCTTACTGCTCTTATCGTTCCTGTGGTTATCGTCATGGTCGAAGATGCATACGAACACGCCTAATAGCATGAGCACGCAGAGTATCGCTATCACACCCAATGTGATGACGATGAAAACGCTTGAAATATTCCAGCAAACATCAGCCAGACTCATGATTTCCTCTCCTTGCGGAATTGTCTGATAGCATTTTCCGCGTCGTAATAGCGGGCGACAATGCGTACCCACGAATCGAACGCAGCTTCGGCAGTCTGACACACCTCGCCTTGAAGGCACATAAGGTCGCACTCATACCGGTAGACAGTATGACGTGGATTGTGATACGTGCATTTGCCGGTGACAATTATCGGCGCGTGACCGCAGTATGGGCATCTGAGGTAACTTTTCGGCTCCTCCTGCTTTTTCTTCTTCCGTCCGAACATCACTCACCCTTCAACGGATATGGCGCAGTGGTTGGTGTAAGCGGGAACGCACGCGGATACAGGCAGTCAAGAACCGTCCTCCACTTCGCGTATTCGCGGATACGCTTATCAAGATCAGTCATTGGTTGCTCCTTACTGTAGGAAGTCTGCTTTTGCGGATTCCATTAGTCCGATAAGCTCGTAGACACTCGCGTGCTCGCTTGAAACGTTCGAGGAATAAGACACTCGTGAATCCCCGATTATCGGCGTGGTGTCCACGCACAATATCCAAGGGTGAAGTCTCCGATGATTTCTCCGATGGCCTTGCGTAGCTTGTCTCGCTGCTCGTCGGTCAGCTCATGGTCAGAATCGTCAACATCATTCATGGCTCCCCCACATTCCTTTCTCGTTGGTGTCACAGTTAACGCAGTCGAAGATTCCGGCGAGTTTTCTAGCGTCCCGTCTGGCCTGCCGTAACGCCTTCCTGCGACTGCCGTTGTAGTCCACGAACAGGTATTCGCGTACAGCCGCATACCACCATGTTTCGTCGGTATGGTTCCATCGCCATAACGTCACCGCGCATCCAACCAGCGTGTGGTCGGGCATTCTGTAGGATTCGCGGATGCTCACGCAGTATTCCCCATGCTCTGTCATTGGCCTGTCCCCTTCTTTTGCTGTTTGGCGAAGCAGTCGCTTATCACGTCATCGACTTTCAACACCTTGCCGACTGCGAGAAGCCAAAGTTCCAATGCTCGGTTTGGATATGGCGTGTCGCCGGTGGTTAGATGATTTTTTGGGCACTTGTAATGCATGACGAGCTCGTTCTTGTCCGTGATGCTGCGCCCTTCCGAGATGACTGGGCTTTTGCCGCAATACGGGCATTTGGCGTATCGGACTTTCCTATGCTTTCTGTTGAACATCCGTGGACTCCTCCTTGAATGATGCTTCCAACGTGTCGGCGAACGCCTGAAATGCGTGTTCCACCCTCTTATCGAAATCGTCCGGCACCCGCGCACTGACAACCCCAGACATGTGGTTGCCGATGTCATCGCCACCATCCACATAGATAGGCACTTTCACACGCGCAGTCGCTTGCGTCATACCGCACGCCACGACATCGAATTTGATAGTGGTTGCGCCTACCCGCACTTTGTCACTCATAGATGTCTCCTTGTCTGTAGTCGCTTTCAGTAACCAGTCAGGCAAATCCTCACGGCTTATCCTGAAAATCCTCGTATTTGTCTGAAATCCGGTCGTTGACGATGTAATGGTTGTAATCACCTTGAGTGATGTACCACCACTCCTTCTTATGGCCTTCGCGCAGATAGTCTTCGCAAGTGTGGTCGATGCTGTAATCCGGCTTGACCATCTGACGGAAACTCAACTCGTCCACAGACGGGTTGTCCTTCACGGCTTTAACTATCGCGTCGATCTTGTCCTTGGTGAAATCAGGTGTGACCACGAAAACGACTCGTATCATCTCCCCGTCGATGGAGTCGAGATTGCGAATCATGTTGACGTTCCGCAGATGGTAGACGATTCTCGAAAACTCGACTGCGGGCGCCAGGTTGTACATTCGCTTAACCATGCTTGGCATACTGGTGTGCATTTCGGTTTCGATGTCGTACTCGTACAGGCTCCGGGTGATCGACGCATACCAGTAGGCACGGCGAATATCAAGCCCCCATAATGGGTCTCCGCCACCGCTGAAGCTGAGGAATTTCATTTTGCCGGAGTCAGCCAAATCCATCACAGTGTCATAGGTGGCTCCCATACGGGTCTCGGCTATTTGGATTCCAGTGTTGCGCACGATGCAATACGGGCACTGCCAGTGGCATCCAAAGTTCGTAATCACACTGTAGTTACGGTTGTCGCTCATTGGTGCCTCCTTGGGTTGATTGTCTTGATAGTTCTTGCCGGACTCTCATAAGCGGTAAGAATCTCATACGGCCTGTGGTGGAAGTCGGCTTTGGAATGTGCCGCGCCCACAGCTTCATCCAGTGAGTCGTACACGCGGCATGTGTGAACTCCCGTATCACCTTGCGGCCAGATGATATAGCCGGTCTCGCCTGTGAAAACATTCATTTGACCGTCTCCACCGTGCTGCAACCGATATATTCTCTGTTATGCTTCAAGCACGCCCATGTCACGTCACCGGTCTTGACGGTTTCCATCTGGAAGCCCGTGCCGGTTTTCCCGCTGGAACCGGCTGGCGATACGGTGGACGCGATGAAGATAATCGTCATGCAGATGATCGCGACGATGATTACCCGGTCCCGGTTCATCACTCACCATCCTTTTCGATTTCATTGATCTTGTCGGCCAGCACTTTGACCGCCTTCTTGTAACATCCCCACTTGATTTCATTCCAGAATGGTTCGAGATCGGCCCAGTTCTCGGCTTCTAGAATGCCGAGAAGCCTGATGGGTCTGGCTGTGATAATGTCGTTGTCCGGCCCGAGGTACATGGCAAGGAACGGCACGTTGTTATCGATTGCGTGCTTCGCATACCAGAGTGCTTTCTTGAGGTCTTCGACACCGTTCTTGTCGCGCCACCGGTAGCAGTATTTAATTACGTTACCCCAGTCGAAGCTGAGCAAACTGGATAGTTCGATGCATTCGAACGGGCCATCCTTGTAATGCGATGGATTGATATTGTCAGTCATTTGATTGTTCCTTTGTCGATGAATATTTGCCGTCTGTGGTGAGATACACGAGTCCATGCCAAGTCCGTACCGGCACTTCCAACTGGTCTTGAAACGATTTCACACACCAGCCGTTCTCATAAGCGATAGTCGGATGCATGTGAACGAAACCATGACAGCCCGTCGTACCCGAACCGCAAAGCAGAATCAGATTCTGCACTTGATGCTTCTCCACCCTCGTGCATTGGCTACGGAGTTTCCGATGATGCCGGGAACCGCCAACCGCATACAAGCTTCGGCCACAACGCACGCAACGTCTCCCATCACGATCATCAACCATGCGGCACGTCTCCTTGGATGGATTGTCACTGCTCACTGGGGTTCTTCCTTCTGGTTTAGCTCATTGGCTTTTTTGACGGCTGACGCCATGTCGGTCACGTCATCCTGCGATTGGAGGTGCAAGGCTTTCAACGTGTGTTCGCAAGCCCAAGTGTGGACGTGTGGCTTCGACGGTGGGATACCACCCATTTGCGCCCGGTTCTCACACCAGCCACGCCATAGGCGTATCCAATCGCCCACCATGCGCGTGACGTCGTATTGGCGTGTGGCGAAGGCGTCCCAGCTGTTTTTCAAATCCAAGTTCGGATACGTGGCGCGCATCATGCTGTTGGCTGCCGCCAATTCTCGTGAGTCTTGGAACATGGCAAGTGTCATTTCTTTGGAAGAAGAATAATATTCTTCTTCTTTCTTTTGGGTTCTGGTGTTCTGGTGTTCTGGTGTTTGTCCCGATGTCACACGCATGTCACGCTGTGACACTGCTGTGACAGTGCTGTGACCACGGGATTTGCTCTTGCGTGCCTTCGCGTCGGCTCGCGCGTGCATGACCTGCTCTTTGGTGCGATTGTGAGCGGTGTAATCGTGGATTATCCAACCGTCATCGACCTCTTCGAGCATTCCCTCGTCCACCAGCGCCTGCACCTGCTCCTGAGTGGCACCGATGTTGGAGAGCATGGCGCGGCGCGGCACGAAGCCATCCGTGAGCCTGTCCCCGCACAGCGAGAGAGCCATACAGAACACGCCCACCGAGTCAGCACGGCCAATGCGCACGAGATCACGCACCTTGTCGTTGTCGTAGAAGCCGTTCACGAGCTGCACGTAACCACGCCTTGCCATTAGTCCTCCCCTCTTGTGATGCCGTTGTATTCCATCCAGATTGCTTCTTGTCTTGGTGTGGTGACCGGCAGGCCGTCACAGCTGAAGACGATGCCGCTCCCCCAGTGTGGTTTCGCCATCGCGTCCAGGCTTCAGCGATTTCAACCAAGTCCGGTGGCGGGTCAAGTTTCATCACAGTTCCTTTTGCAAATGATTTCCAAACCGGGCTGATACCGGTAGGTTGACTGGTTGCTGTAGTAGGCGTCCCAGTAGGCTCCGTAGTGTGGATTGTCGGCAGTGCTTTGGTATGGGACTGCTTTCCTGTCCTGGAGGAGTTGGACGATACGGCGTCCCTTGTCGGTCAGTCTGAGCGCATTGCCGGATACCAATCCGCGCCGTCTGAGCGCTTGAATCCACAGCCACGGTTTCTGACCTGTGTGGGGTTCCGGCATTCGACCGGTACGCCATATGCTGACAAGCGCCTCATGCTGTTGGCTGCTCAAATGGATGCCGTTGACGTTGACTGCTGGAAGAATCATCGTCCACCTCCGAGCGGCAACCCACTGTTCAACATGCCCGCCAATTCACCCAACGTGAATCGGATGAACATTCGAGTGCCCGAGTCAACGCATTCCATAGACGGTTTGGCCGGTAGCAGCGTCTCGAACTTGTCCCACACGCTCAGACTCGTGTACGCGGGTTGAGACGCGATCCACTCACGCTCGCCCATCACGTCAGCATCGAACATGCCATCGGCTTGTATGACGAACGGATATTCGGAATCAATGTCACCAGCCAACAGTTCAGCCTTATCGAAGCATTTCACCATCGGCACGTTCGGATTGGCGAACGTCGAAACACTGATCGGCCGCCCCTTGTAGTACAGGTTCTCAACATGGTCGAGACGCTTATCGTCCAACGCCCAAGCCAAGTAATCCCAGACACGCAGTTGGAACAGCATCTCACCGGTATTCAGGCTGGTTTCCGACATCGCTTATCATCTCCTTCGTGTTTCTGATGAGACTTTCCAACCCGCCGTGAATGTCATGCAAGGTTCTATATGGATTTCCGTATGCGGCTCATAAGGATTGCCGCCGTATGTCAACGGCATTCCCTGCCGACGTTTGACAAGCCGTTTCGCCCGTTGCCCCCATGCCATACGGTCGGGTTCCAGCATGGCGCACAACGTGAGTTTCACCTGCTGGTCATCCACGTAGGCCAAACCGTTCAACGCGTCCTTGACGAGCTTTTCCAGATTGTCCAAATCCGGTTTCCCATGACGCCCCTTATAAAACATGAGAATCATCAGCACGTCCCCGTCCAATGGTTCGGCATGAGGTAGAACATGTGGAATTGGTTCCGCACCAGTTCCTCAGCATCCCTCGTATGCTGAGGGGTCACAGCCCGATACCCGTAGAATCGTGGACGGCCCTTCGCGACGGGTTCGCCTGGAATGTCGAAATCATAGGTGGTCATAAGTCCCATATGCTCGCGTCTCCAATATCCTCCCAATAGTCTTCGGCTTCCGACTCGCATTCAGGACAAGCGGGGCCGTAATATTCGACCCCATGCTTGTCACACCATGCGGGTTCGGTAATCCCAGAGAGCGGAACCATCAGAACAGTGTCGCCTCTCCAAGCTTCTCTTCAAGATCGCGCATCAGATTCACCGACGCATCCCAATAGGAAGGCTTCAATTCAATGCTCATGCCCTTGCGGCCAAGTTTGATTGCCTCGTACACGGTCGAGCCGATGCCACCAAACGGTCGAACACAAGCTCGCCCTTATTGCTCCACAAGCGGATGCACCGTTCGATGAAATCCAATTGCAGCGGGCAGATGTGGCGTTCGTCGGTGTTCTCTCGCCCAAGACGCTCGTTAAGCGTGTTGGTCTCTCGAATGTTCCACCAGACCGGCTGCGCCCAATCAATCCATTCCTCGTTGCTCACATCGTTCTTGATCGGCACCTGATTCTCGCCCGGCTTGCGGAACATCAGCAGATAGTCAGCCAACGCGGGACGGCTCATGCTGGAATCCTTGTTCTTCGTCACGAACATGAGAGCCTGAGCCTTCGTGCGGATGGCCTGAGCCTGTGGATTCTTGTTCACGGTGACTTCACCGTGGAAAATCCAACCGTTCTCCACATAGGCTCGAATCACATCACCGCGGAAGTCGGTCAATCCAACCACGCCGTCAGCGGTCTTCGTGGTCACAACCTGCTGCACATGCACGCAAGCGATACGGCCCGGTTTCGTGACCCTCAACAGTTCGCGGATGATGTACCCGTAGTTCTCGATGAACTCTTCACGGGAACTATTGTTGCCCAAGTCGCGGGTTGAATCGGAGTACACGTACAGGCTTGCGAACGGCGGGCTGCTCACACTCAGATCAACACTGTTGTCAGCCATTTCCGCCATGCGTTCGCACGAGTCGCCAAGCCATAGTGTCCAATCCTTACCTTTGGCTTCATCGGTCATATACATTTCCTCAACCATCATGCGGCCTTTCCGAAAGAGTTCGATTCATTCATCGTCTTCACCAGCTCGTCACTCAAATGAGTGGCCTGCTGTTCCTTGCGGGTGATGTTCTCCGCAATCTCGCGTTCCAAATCGGAAACCACCACATGCACGTCAACCACGCGCTTCTGCCCGAACCGGTAGCAGCGGCGTATCGACTGGTAGTAGGATTCCCACGAATCGTTCAAACCGCAGAACGCCATTCGAGCGCAGTTCTGCCAGTTCAAACCGAACGAAGCCATGGAACCCTTCGTGATCAGCACCGGAATGTTCCCATCAGCGAAGTCAAGGAACGCCTTGGCCTTGTCTTCCGGCGACATGGAGCTTTCACATTCACACTGCCGGGGATAAGCCTGTTCAGCATGTCCGCCTCGTCGTTCAATCCAGCCCAGATAATCCACTGTTCTTCAGGTTCGTTGTTGACCAGATCGACACACCGGCTCACACGGTCAACAAGCGTTTCCTTACGGACTCTCGCACGCCCGCCGACGCCACCAAGGTCAGCTGCGAACAATTGGCCTTCCGGGATGCTGCGTGATAGGCGACAACATCAACGGTCTGATTCAATCCGGGCAACTCATATCCCGCATCATCACCGCCAATATCGGACGGCTTGCGCAATGCGATGGCCCATTGCGACATCCACCGCATCATCGGCTTAACCGCGTGACCTTTCAAACGCCAAATATTCCCGTCATGCACGAAATACGTGGCAAGCATCTTCACACGGGTGGCGTATCCAAGGAACTCGGCCTGATTGCATAGTTCCTCCGGGTCGTTCGGTGCCGGTGTGGCGGTACAGGCGAGACGGTATTTCGTATCCCTGAACGTGTCGATCAGCATTTTGCGGGTCTTGCCGTCCGACTGTTTCAGAATCGAAGCCTCGTCCAACACGACCGCATTGAATTTGGACACGTCGAGTTTCGGCACACGCTCATAGTTCGTGATGCTGAACCCGTCCGACACTTCCGACTGGTCATGCACATAACGCACTTCCATGCCGATTGCGGCGCCTTCGCGGATGGTTTGCTGGCATACGGCCAACGGCGCTAGAATAAGCCCCGTCCCATGTCCGGCGCAGACTTGCCGTAACCATTCGAGTTGCATTCTGGTCTTACCAAGACCCGTATCCGCCCATATGGCTGCACGTCCTACTTTGCAAGCCCATGCGACGATACGCTTCTGCCAGTCGAACAGGGATGGGTGGAGCTGCTGCGGGCTAACGGTGATGCCAGTCTCCTGCTCGCGCAGCTCCTTTCTTTTCAGAAACTCCCTGTATGGGATGATGTTTGCCATGTTGGTTCCTTTTAGTCTGGATTAGAAATCAGTGTCGTTTCCGAAGTTGCCGAACGTGGAAGGCTGATTGTTGTTCGCTCCCCACGAGTCGGCACCCTGCTGTGGTTGCTGGGTTGGCTGTTGCGGCTGTTGGAAACCGTTAGACGGAACATTATTCGGACTCGGATTGAAACCGCCCTGCGGGGCCGCCTGAGCGCCGCCACGTTGAATCCTCTGCACTTGGGCAGTCGCATTACGAAGACTCGGGCCGATCTCGTCCACGCGAAGCTCGACCACAGTACGTTGAGTCCCATCATTGGCCTGATAGGAACGCTGCTTCAAACGACCTTGAGCGATCACGCCCATACCTTTGTGCAAGGATTGAGCGACATGCTGCGCCATGCCACCCCATACGGAACAGTTCATGAACAGCGTGTCACCATCCTCCCACTGGTTCGTCTGCCGGTTAAACCTACGGTCAGATGATGCGATAGTGAAATTAGCCACGTTCTCACCATTGCTGGTGGAGCGCAGTTCAGGCTCCCTAGTCAGATTGCCAATGATCGTGATAACGGTTTCTCCAGCCATTATGCGGCCTCCTTGACTTCTTCATTCTTTTTGAAACTGTTGATGAACAATTGGGCTTGCCAGTCGGTCAATCTTGCGTAATTCACAGGCATTTTGATACGATTGCCGATGGCTTCGGACTCGCGTCCTGCCGGAATGTTCCCTTGAGCTAGGAGCGCGGCCACCTGTTTGCGTAGTTCCTCGTTCATCGGATTTCCACGCTGATAGCCCGCCAACTGTCCGTCATCATCACTGGTCGCCAGACAGAACAAGGTGAGCAGACTGTAGCGTCGAGCATACGTTTCCGCACTCCCGTACCGTTGCATGAACGGCTGTTCACGTTTGCCAGCGGAATCGCCAACAATGATCGGAACGGGTGCCGCGTATTCGCTCCAAGACTTGCTGAAATCCTGCCAATAGTGGGTAACGACGAACCCGTACCCGTTCGGATATTGGGGAAGATTGTTGTAGTGAATGTCCTGTTCGACGCGGAATCCCAACACTTCGGTCACATAGTTGACCACCGAGCCAAGGTCTGCGTAATCGTATCCGTAGGCTTTACGATTCTTTGGAATCACATTTCCCATTGGTCATCATCTCCAATCAGATGGTTCATCTGCCAGTCAGTGAATCTGATAGGCAGAGGGGTTTTCGGCAATCCTTGGTTGAGCATGTCTTCCAACGGAATATGGTTCTTCCAGTAGAAGCTGAGCCTGTCCAACGCTTCACGGATCTGCTTCACGGCGACAAGTGAGATTTCAGGGTCGTTTTCGGATAGTTCCCAGATCATCCAGTCGTATGGTTCCTGCTTCTCCTGCACGACGAACCTGAACCCCATCGCACCCTGGTATCCGGTTACGAGCCGGTACAGCATCATGTAGAAGGCGGCTTGAATGTGGTATCCGAACTTGTATGCCGAACCAGTGAAGTCCTGCACGTCATGGCCGGTGGTCTTGTAGTCGTACAGCCACATGACGCCGTCCATGCCGGGATGGTCGGGTAGCCAGTCGGCTTTGCCTTTCAGTTCCAGCCCAGTGGCCGGTCGATGGCGAACAAGGCGATTTCCGGTTTGCCTTCCACGAGACTGTTCATGTCCGGCGCGTAATCCACCATGTTTTGAAGCTTCTCATAGTCGGAACCGGAAAGGATTACCAGATCGTCCGATTTGGCTTGTTCGGCTTGTGCTTTACCGGCTTTGGTGCGCCCGTCGAGTTTCCTTTCGACCTTCGGGCCACTACCGAGAATGAGACTGTGCGCGGCCTTGCCGAACGCCAACGTACTGTTGTCGAGAGGGTTCAGCTTGTGCCATGCGTACGCTCTTGGAGACTCCATGAACTTCTTCAAACCAGTCTGGTCGATTGCCGGATGTGCGAAATACTCCTTGTCCGGCATGTCAACCATGCTGGGAAATTTCACTTCCGTCATGCTTCCGCCACACTCCGTTTCGTAATGTGGGCATTATTCCGGTAACGCCACTTCCTGTAGCCCTGTTCGACAAGCGGGAACAACGAGCGGGCGTAAATGACGGCACCATTACTGTTCTTTTCCAACAAGTCTCCCTTACCGGCATTCAGAATCGTGTTCTTCACGACTTGGCCCAGTCCGGTGAGGTTACGCTTGGCGTCTTCTGGATGCTGTTGGGTCATGTATTCCCTGAGCGTGATACGGTAATCCGGTTCGATTGGATCCCAGTCCGATACGTCCAATGGTTCCGGGATGGTGTCGTCCGCCAGCAGGTAGGTTCGTCCGAACAAGCTGATCTCGTCCGGTACTTTCGTGTAGGTTTCGCCATTCACGTTGATGGTGTCCATGAGAGTTTTCCTTTCTGTGATTGCGTGCTGGTGGATGGAGTCGAACCATCTGACCGCCGATGGATCGAACGACTGAGATAGCAGCGGCCACGTTCCTTGCACCAGCAGTGGTTGACGGGAGAGAGTGTGTATGTAAGCGCCTAGAGAAATCGACTTTGGAATATGATTTTTTAGGCTCCCCCGTCAACCGGGTTTTCAATTATGTCGGGCCGTCTCTCGACGGCTTCGGACGTGGGCGGGAGTCGAACCCGCGACCCGTAGGGGAAGAAGAACCAGAGACCCCGAGTCATCCAATCCACGTCAAATCCCCAGTCCGGCAATCGCACTAACCGGTGGGGACAGTGGCCGCAACAGGAGTCGAACCTGTTAGGATTCACGCCAATGAATGATGCAAAACCGTTGGAACCCGACCTGAACGGGTTCACGGCCAACATCACGGCAACAGGAAATGTCAAAACCTGAATGCGAGATGGATAAGGTGATTCATGAGTTGTCAAACTTAAGGAGTCCGGCATGAATCCCACAACCATGTGCGGCCAATGCGCTACGTGATTTGCTGCGCGGTATTGAGTTCGTAGGCGCGTGGATAATATCGATATTCAGTTATGGTCCCCACTGGCCGACGAATGAGTGAACGTGGGTATCCTGCGGAACAACCCGATTTTGGTTGTTTGTTGGGACTGCCAGCCAGCGGGAAGTCTTTAGTCGCGTGGCGCGAATCTGACGATCAGCCACAATGCGGTGGCGATGTACACGCCTTCCACCATGAGCGCGGCGTTCATGCTGCCGCCATGCCATGTGAGCATGATGGTCAGGCTGGAGATGAGGCCGATGCTGACGACGGCGAAGAGGATGCGGCGGAGCGGGTAGTTCGGCTTCCGCGGGGTTCGATATTGTTGTCCATGATGTCTTCTTGCTATTTGGAGGGAGGTGATTTTAGATGAAAACGGAGTATCGGATGGTCACGTTCCACGTCGCCAGTTCACAGCTTTTTCCTGCCGAGGTCAGTGCTGTCAGGAGCCTTACCCTTGATTTCCTTGGCTCGGCGCCTGAACTGGCCGAGCAGATGGATGGTTGGGAGCCGGTCGGCTTCCAACTTCTCCCACAAGGTGAGACGACCTTCATTGCCGTGATGTTGAAGCAGTCGCTCAATCTTTCCGACTGTTGATCACGTTCCGGGCCTGCGTGCGGAACAGTTCGCCGATTCTGTCAAGTTCCTCGGCGGTGAGTTCCGCACGCGAGTCGTTCAACGTCAGGACGAACCTTCCATCGAGGTACTGGCTCAGCAAGATGATCGTCTTGTCTACTTTCTTGTCGATCTTGAATGTGCTGGCGAGGATGCTGGTCGGCTGGATGCGGCTGGTCGAGAAGCCTTGCTGTTCGTGAATGGTGATCGTGTCAGTCATCGTTACCGTCTCCAGTGTTCACTCGCTTTAACGGGAAGGCTTCGGGCGGGAGCGTTTCGCAGACAGTCGGCCACTTCGCATACTGTCTATCGCCATTCCACATGTGATTAGCCGAGCAGTCATCCCATGTGCGCGCCGACCAGTCATCATCGATGTCCTTAAGCAGGAGCCGACCATCATTCGCGGTGACATAGAAGCCCCGCTCCTTCGGCTCTTCGGGCAGTGGCTTTTCATCCACTTTGACGAGTGATGCGATCTGTGCGACCAGACCGCGCACGGTATTCCAATCGTCTCCGTCGCTTGCGGTCTTCAACTTATCGAAAAGCCGGTCAAGCTTCACCAAAACACTGTCATTCATTCCAATCAAATCCTTTCGTCGGTTCCAAGCCTGTCGGCCTGAAACAATGTCTTCCATGCGTCAGAAACGTTTCCGCAAGCCCATAGGAAACAAGCTTGCGCAAACTTCTGTAGACAACGCTCTGAGCCAATTGCAGGTCTTCCGCAATCCGATACGAACTGGTACTGAAACCAGTCTCGTATTTCATGCGAAGCGACTCGAACACCCGCTGCAATACCGGCTTGTCCCGCTGATAGTCACGTTTGGTCTTACGTCTGACCCGGTCAATCCAACCCGTGTTGGCGGCAAGCATGGCATCCAAGTCAATGCCCGTCTGCACGCTCCACGCGTCAGGTCGAGTGTCGGTCATGCCGAAACCTCCCGTGGACTCTCGCACAACTGGTCGTAACGTTCGAGAAGCTTCGACTTCTTGTACGTGACGGTCTTGCCGCCCTGATAGTCGGCGCACGGCCTGTACAGTTCGTCGAACTTGCCCCCTCCAAGCTTGAGGAAACTGGCAGCTTCCTGCCTGTCGAAAATCTCCTCTTCGACAACAACCATCCTGTCTGTCAAAACCTGCTCCTATCTTGATTGGCCGTGAACGTCAGCGGCCCATTGGATGAACGCGCCTAGTTTCGATTCGGGAACCTCATACAACGTGCTCGTCTTGAGTCCATCTTTTTCAACGATTGACCCGCCTTTCCGCTCGTTGATACGGAACACGCAGTGCCCACCCTCGTCAAGAACGAACTCATGCGGTGGCGCCGGAGGATTCAACAACGTCATGCCGCCACCTCCGCGTCAAGCACTCGCTCGAAACTTTGTTCGGACAACCGCTGGTGGATAAGCGCCAATCCCTTGCGTGTCAGCTTCGGGGTCGGCGGATAGGCGAATGGCGTGCCATCCTTGTGGATTCCGTGGGAACGGGAGGACACCATGACCATATGGCCTTGCCTCACGCGACTTGACGCCGCGCACCACGACTGGTTAGGCTGCCGGTAAATCCAACCGTTATCCACAAGCCATTGGCGCAGCTCATGCTCACCGATCTGAATGTTGGAATCGTTGCTTAGGAGTTTCGCCGCGTCACGGACAAGCAGAGCATCGGGAATGTTCGTGAAGTCATCCAACGCCTTGGCTTTCGGCTCCAGTTCCTTGACCTTCTCCTGTTCCTCTTTCAACTTGGTTGCGAGTTGGATTAGGAAGTCCGGGCTGGTGAGCGCTTTGTCCAACGTCTGCTGGGTCATGTAAGCGCCATGCTTGCGAATGGACGGCAGCACCTCGTGTGTCACCCAGCGTTGGAACTCCTTCGCTTCCGGCTTACGCGAGCGCATGACCAGACGATACAGGCCAGGCTCGCTGATGATGTACGCCTGCTGCCGACGGCCAATCGAATCGATGACTTCAGTAGTACTGAACTCGTCATCATCAAACATTTGACAGTCTCGGTTGGATTACCGAGGTCAAGGATGCTCATGCAATCCTTGAGTACGAACCAAGGCTCCCCCGACATGTTGGTCAGGGCGCGTAATGATTCGCCCTTGAAGTCGAATCGTTGTATTTCATTGTTCATTTGGAGCCTCCTTAGTATTCGGCTGCTTCGATGCGGGTGATGAAGAAGTGGATGCCTGGAGCGCATTCGTTCCACCGGTTGGTGTCGAAGTCTTCGACGTGCACGGTTTCGCCTTTTTGTAGGTGAAGTCTGTGTCGTATGAGCTGTATGCCGTGGTGTCTGACGGGAGGCTGTTGCCTTGCTTGTCTTGCAGGTCGAGCACTCGTGCTTTGCTGGCGCGGCATTTGCGGCCAGTGGCGTTGGAGCGTTGCGCGTCTGCTGGGATGAGGAGTTTCACAATGACTGGCGTTGGCGGCATTTCATTGTCTGTCCATGCTTTTTTCCAGCCGATGATGTCGCCTTCGTCCGGGAGGATGCTGATTTTGGCGAGGCTGAGTTTTACACAGTTGGCATCGCTCAGGTTGACATCGCTCAGGTTGGCACCATACAGGTTGGCATCGCGCAGGTTGACATCGCTCAGGTTGGCACCATACAGGTTGGCACCATACAGGTTGGCACCGCACAGGTTGGCACCATACAGGT
>ENA-OQDF01000014-OQDF01000014.1-human-gut-metagenome-genome-assembly--contig:-NODE-14-length-48142-cov-9.629178_pt1 | contig 48142 bp, 50 predicted proteins | sample MGYA00242769_ERZ504597 | MGnify/ENA primary metagenome ERZ504597 (study PRJEB26092, sample SAMD00036305) | human gut metagenome | host: Homo sapiens | study: EMG produced TPA metagenomics assembly of...
TTTTTCTTTATGATAGCTCAATTATTTTCTTTTTTCAATGAAAATCTTTGTTTTCTGCTGTCATATACTGTCGATTGCATAAGTATACACCTCGAATGTATATTATGCAAGTTTTTTTTGAATTTCTGAAAAAAAGCTTGCATAATCCTGTCGTATGATGTATATTTTAGTCATTGACGATGCACCGCGCATATAGGTGCACGAGAAATCCAAGGAGGATCTTACATTATGAAAGAAAAAGTTGTACTTGCCTATTCCGGCGGACTTGATACTACTGCCATTATTCCGTGGCTGAAAGAGACCTTTGACTACGAAGTAATCTGCTGCTGCATCGACTGCGGCCAGGGAAACGAGCTGGTTGGCCTCGATGAGAGAGCAAAACTTTCCGGCGCTTCCAAATTATATATCGAAAACGTTATCGACGAGTTCAGTGAAGACTTCATCATGCCATGCGTAAAAGCAGGCGCTGTTTATGAGAACAAATACCTGCTCGGTACTTCCATGGCACGTCCGGTTATCGCAAAGAAACTCGTTGAGATCGCAAGAAAAGAAGGTGCTGTTGCCATCTGCCACGGCGCTACCGGTAAAGGAAATGACCAGATCCGTTTCGAGCTCGGCATCAAAGCCCTTGCTCCGGATATCAAAGTAATCGCTCCTTGGAGAATGACCGATGTATGGACCATGCAGTCCCGTGAAGACGAGCTGGCTTACTGTAAAGCACACGGCATCGACCTTCCGTTTGATGCAAACCACAGCTACAGCCGTGACCGTAACCTGTGGCACATCAGCCATGAGGGACTTGAGCTTGAGGATCCGTCCAACGAGCCGAACTACGACGATCTTCTCGTACTGACCACTCCTCCGGAAAAAGCTCCGGACGAAGGCGAGTACGTAACCATGACCTTTGAGGCCGGCGTTCCGAAGACCTTAAACGGAAAAGAAATGAAAGTTTCTGAAATCATCACCGAGCTGAACAAGCTGGGCGGAAAACACGGCATCGGTATTGTTGATATCGTCGAGAACCGTGTTGTCGGCATGAAATCCCGCGGTGTTTATGAGACTCCTGGCGGAACCATCCTGATGGCTGCACATGAGCAGTTAGAGGAGCTGATTCTCGACCGTGAGACCCTGAAAACAAAGAAAGATCTCGGAAACCTGCTTGCTGAGGTTGTTTACGAAGGAAAATGGTACACTCCTCTGCGCGAGGCAATCCAGGCATTCGTTGATGTAACCCAAAAATACGTAACAGGCGAAGTAAAATTCAAACTGTTCAAAGGCAACATCATCAAAGCCGGCGAGTCTTCTCCGTACAGCCTGTACAATGAGTCTCTTGCTTCCTTCACCACCGGCGATCTCTACGATCACCACGATGCAGACGGATTCATCACCCTGTTCGGTCTGCCGCTGAAGGTTCGTGCAATGAAGATGCAGGAGCTGGAGAAAAACAACAACAAATAAGATCTGATCCTATGGATTCCCAAAAGAAAGCGGACTCGCTCCGCTTTCTTTTTTGCATGCAAAAAGGACCCGCCCATTTCAGGCAGGTCCCTTTGTTTATTCGTAATATGCGTCGATTCCGTCCGCAATTCCCTGTGCCATCTTGTTTCGGTAATCCTCGGTTGCCATCAAACGGTCCTCGGAAGGATTGCTCATGAAGCCAAGCTCAATGATCGTGACCGGAATGGTACTCCAGTTGATGCCGCTCATGGAATCGGTGTAAATCACATCGCGGTTCTTCGCACCGGTGTCTTTGCAGAATGCTGCGATCATCTTCTGGGAGAGCTTCTGGCTCTTGCTGATCACATCACCGGAAAGATACGTATTTCTGCTGCTCGGTGCCATCGTGAGTGCTCCGTAAACCGACTGGTTCGAATCGCCGTTCGCGTGTACACGCACGAGAATGTCTGCTCCGTTCTGCGCGGCAAGTTTTGCACGCTCGGAGTTGCTGATATTGACGTCGTGCGTCTCGCGGATCATGTAAACATCGTAGCCGCGCTCCTCAAGGATATCGCGTACCTTTAAGGATACCGCAAGGTTCAGCTCATACTCATTGATGCCGGTTGCCACACCGCATGTTCCGGAAGCAACCTTCGCCTTATAGGTCGATGATCCCGGTCCGATCGGCTCTTTCTCGCTGTTTCCTCTTCTCTGGTGTCCTGCGTCGATTGCCACGCAGATATTTTTGCTGTTCCGGCGGACACCGTTTTTATCAACGTAATAGCCGTCGATGTAGGTATCCTTATAGATGCCTCCCCAGCTTCGGAAGTAATACGTTTTTCCGTCCACTTCCTGCCAGCCGTTCTTGTAAATACCGCCCCAGCTCCTGAAGTAATACGTTGCGCCTTTGATCGTTACCCATTGGCTCTTATAGATGCCGCCCCAGCTCTGCAGGTAATACCAGTTATTATCATACCACAGCCATTCACTGTGCATCATTTTGCCGTCCTGCCTCAGATAATACCAGTTCTTGTCATACAGCAGCCAGCCTTCCCCTTTTGGGGTTCCGTTGCTGTCCATGTAATACCAGTCACTGCCCTTGGCCGCCCAGGCGTTCACGCGCATGCCGCCCCAGCTTTCAAAGTAATAATCAACGCCGTCAATCGTCTGCCAGCCGGTACTCATCACACCGTCTGCGTCTACATGGTACGTTCTCTTATCATGCACAAACCACTGATTCGTTCTGAGGCTTCCGTCCTCATTCAGATAGTACCATGTTCCGCCGACTTTTTTCCAGCCCTGGAATCCGGCTCCGCCCCAGCTCTCGAAGTAGTAGAGCGTTCCGTCAATCTTCTGCAGTCCGGTGCTCATCACACCGTTTTCATCTACATGGTATGTTCTCTTGTCGTGAACGAACCATTCATTCGTTTTGACGCTTCCGTCCTCGTTCAGATAGTACCATGCCCCGCCGACTTTTTTCCAGCCCTGGAATCCGGCTCCGCCCCAGCTCTCAAAATAATAGAGCTTTCCGTTGACCATCGAAAGACCCGTGCACATGATTTCGTCTGCATTCAGATAATATCTCCGGTTCAGATGGGTGATCCACTCGCTGGCGGCCATCGTGCCGTCCTCTTTTCTGTATTTCCAGCTTCCGTCCTCCTGTTTCACCCAGCCGGCAGGAAGTTTCTCTTCCGGCTCCTGTTCGTTGTCCTCACCTGGAATCGTAACAGCCGGCGTCTCGTTTTCCGAAGTACCGCTCTGCTCCTGCGCTGCCGCTTCCTCATCCGAATTCTGCTCGGAACTTTCCGTCTCATCCTGCTGCCAGGTTACGGCCGTGCCGTCATTTTCTGCTGCGCTTACCCTTGCCGGAAGCGCCCAGCCTCCCGCCGCAACGGCCGCTGCGATCAGCAGTGCTGCGATTTTCTTTTTTGCCATCTGGTTTTCCTCCTTTTATCGCGCCATCTGGTAAATCTCATATACTTCCTGTGCGCCCAGCTTGCGGATGCGGGACAGTTTTACAGTGTCCTGCTGTGTTGCATCCATGGAAAGGGCACGCAGATCCTCATCCGACGGGTTCGGGATATCAAGCTCATGCAGGGAGGTCGGCATGCCGAGCGAATGGAAGAACGCTACTGTGCGCTCAATGCCTTCCGTTGCCCGTTTGTGATCGCTTCCCTCTGTGATGCCCCAGACTTTTTCTGCAAACCGTGCAAACCGCCAGAGAACCGTCTCCTCATCGTACTGGTATTTCGCCCAGGCACCCCAGACTGCCGCCAGGGATGCGCCGTGTGCTACATCGTATTTTGCACTTAACGCATGGCCGAATTTATGTACCGAAAAATCTTTGCCGCGTCCGCACTCCGTCAGTCCATTGTGTGACAGGCTTCCGCACCACATGATTTCCGCCATCGCATTGTAATCGGATGGGTTTTCCAGAACCTTCGGTCCGTTTTTGATTACGGTACGGAGGAGTCCCTCTGCGATCTCGTCCGTCATCTCGCACTGGCTCTCCGGAATGAAATAGCGCTCCATCGTGTGCATCATGATGTCGGTTACGCCGCAGGCAATCTGGTATTTCGGCAGGGTTGCTGCCAGCTCCGGATTCATGATGGCAAATTTGCAGCGGTTGAACGGCGTGTTGATGCCGGCCTTTTTGCCGATTGCCTCGTTTGTCAGAACGGCTGAATCGCTCATCTCGCTTCCGGCTGCCGGTATCGTCAGAACCGCTCCTACCGGGAGAGATTTTGTCAGCGGTACTTTTTTCGTCCAGATATCCCAGAGTGCCTCCGCCGGATTTGCAGCTCCATGCGCAACGGCTTTTGCGGTGTCAATCGAGCTTCCGCCGCCGACGGCAAGAATAAAGTCTGCCTGCATTTCCACTGCTTTTTTCACACCCTCCTCGGCAAGGGCAAGTCTCGGGTTTGGTTTTACGCCGCCAAGCTCTTCAAAGGCAAGGCCTTCTTTTGCAAGAGATGCTTCCACTCGGTTCAGAAGACCGCTCCGTTTCGCACTTCCGCCTCCGTAAACGACGAGCACCTTTGTGCCGCCCCATTTCTTTACCTCAGCGCCTGCCTGGTTTTCGGTCTCTTTTCCGAACACGACTTCCGTCGGGGTATACTGTATAAACTGATCCATCTTCTTATTTCCTCCCTGCATTTTTATTCTTCATAAATCCGTACGTTTCCCGAGCTTACACGGTAAAGATCGTCTCTCCTGTTTTCCAGAGACGGGATTTCATTTCTTGTCCGCTCCAGCCCTTCCGGATCCAGCTCTGCGATGAGTACCTGCGGGGTATCATCTGCCTCCGCAAGAATTTCGCCGTCCGGCGCAATGATCATGGAATGGCCGTACGCCTCAAACCGCGCTTTCTGGCCGCACTGGTTGGCGGCGAGCACGTAGCATCCGTTTTCAATGGCGCGCGTGCGCAGCAGTACTTCCCAGTGGCGCTCTCCCGTTGCTTTCGTAAAATCCGCCGCTATCAGAAATGCATCTGCTCCGGAGGATGCCATCAGCCGGTACTGTTCCGGAAAGCGGATATCGTAGCAGATGCTCATGCCGAACAGGCCAAGCGCCGTGTCCGCAAGAACAATTTCATTTCCCGGGCAGATCTCGTGTGATTCTTCGTAGGAGACACTGCCCGGAATATTTACGTCAAACATATGTATTTTGCTGTATTCTGCAATCGTTTCTCCATCTGGTCCGAACAGAAACGACGTGTTGGACGGACGCCCCGGATGGCGCCGTACCGTCATGCTGCCGCAGTGCAGATAGACACCGTACCGTTTGGCAAGGCTGGAAAACCGGCGGCTGACGTAGCCCGGCACTGCACTTGCGTGCCCCGGCATGTCTGCTCCCGTGTATTCTGCGGTCTCCGGGAAAAGAATCAGCTTCGCTCCCTGTTCCGCCGCCTCCCGCACATACTGCTCGGCCATGCGCATATTTTCATTCATATCCGGCCCGGAATCCATCTGCACCAGGCCTGCAATTATTTTTTCCATCTTTTTGTCCCCTCGTTTCACATGTTAGCTTGTGATTTTTCCGCTTATACTCTCGTTTATTATATCGCATATTCCCCAAAACAGCTACCCAAATTCGCAATTTTCATACCTTTTGCAGCTTTTATTTTTTTAATTTTTTGAAAATAACAATTGACAAATCTGGAAAACAGGAGTAGCTTAGAACCATAAGCTGTCGTGTTCGATCAGATGCGGCAGAAAAAATCATGAAAGGAGAACACCACTTATGATCAATCTTATTTATGCATCCAGCGTAAAACAGAATAAACTTCGTATGGCGATCAAACCAGGTGGCTGCCCTTCTTTCGAAATTCTTTGTAAGCATTAACTCTGCATAACAAATCTCTATGCATTCTTTATGCCTGCTATTTCGCACAGAAGGCGCGGTACGTCGATACTGCGGCTTTTTTTATTGCTATAAACAGTACGAAACCGTTCTTTCCGGCTTCGCTCCGTTTCCGGCAGGCAGATTCCGCGGTCTTCTTACCGCATCGATTCCCTTCTTTTATATACAAACGCAGCCTTCGCTTTCGTTTCCCGTTGTTCCGTTCCCACACTTACGGAGCTTTTGAAAGCCTATGTTCTGCCAGACACCCAAACGACATCAATGAGGAGGTTTTAACATTCATGAAGAAAAATCCAATCGGTAAGTACCTGCTCCAGAACTGGTACTACTACGTTTTCGCTTTTGGTTCCATGGCCTTAAGTGTCTTTCTCGATATGCTCGCGCCGCTTGTCACGCTGCACATCGTGGATGACGTGCTGGTCAGTCACAAAATGGAACTGCTCTGGAAATACCTTGCCGCCTTTCTTCTGATCGGTGCCGCAAAAGCCCTGTTTCAGTACATCAAAGAATTTTTATTCGATGTCAGCAGCGTCCGCGTCGCCAGCCAGATGAGGGACAACCTGTTCCGCCACGTCCAGCGGCTTTCGGTGGAATACTTTGACAAAAACAATACCGGCGAACTCCTCGCCCGCGTGCGCGATGACGTCGACCGGATCTGGGATATCCTCGCTTTGCCGGCATGCTGATCTTAGAAGGCCTGATCTGTATCATGATGGCAATGGTCAGTATGGTCAAACTGGATCTGCCGCTGACACTCGTCTCCGTGGCGATCCTTCCTTTCGTCGCAGGCATCGCAATCCGCCTCGAAAAAGAACTCGACCGTGTCTACGATGCGATCAGCGAGGAAAACGCCGTCATGAATACCGTTGCACAGGAAAATCTCGCCGGTGTCCGCACCGTCAAATCCTTTGCACGGGAACCGTATGAGATCAAAAATTCCGGAAACACAATCAGAAATACTGCGATCTCAACATGGATCAGGCGCGCGTCCTGATGAAATACGATCCCGCCATCTCGTTTCTTACGAAGCTGATGCGCGTGCTCGTCCTTCTCGCGGGCGGCTACGGTGTCATCCACGGACGCATTACGCTCGGTGTTTTAACGGCCTTTATGGAGTACACCTCCAAGATCACCTGGCCGATCGAAAACGTCGGCTGGCTCGGCAACTGCTTCGCTTCTGCGATTGCTTCCAACAAGAAGCTGAACAAAATTCTCGCAGAGGAGCCGCAGATCGCAGAACCGGAAAATCCGGTGGAGCTTTCAAAACTTCCGGGTGACCTGGAATTCCATCACGTCGATTTCTCCCTGCATGACACACCGATTCTGCAGGATATCGACTTTACCTTAAAGCAGGGCCACACACTCGGCATCATGGGTATGACGGGTTCCGGAAAAACAACCATCGTCAATCTGCTCGAGCGTTTTTACGATGTCACCAACGGTTCCATCTGTCTCGACGGCCACGATATCCGCACCCTGCCGCTGCGCACCGTGCGCGATACTTCTTCCGTCGTCATGCAGGACGTCTTCCTGTTCTCAGATACCATTTCTGAGAATGTCCGCCTCGGCAGCCGCAACACGATGAAATCCGAGGAGGTACATAACGCTGTCTCCGCTGCATGTGCTTCCGAGTTCGTCGACCATCTTTCGGATCAGTACGAAACCGTCATCGGCGAACGCGGCATGGGACTTCCGGCGGTCAGAAGCAGCGTCTTTCCATCGCACGCGCCCTGCAAAACCGGCTCCGATCCTCGTACTGGATGATTCCACCTCGGCGCTCGATATGGAGACCGAATACGAAATCCAGAGCCATCTCGCCGAGAAAAAAGATGTTTCCAAGATCATCATTGCCCACCGCATTTCTTCGGTGCAGAGTGCCGATGAGATCCTGTATCTCGATCACGGACGCATCGCCGAGCGCGGCACGCATGAGAGTCTGATGGCACAGAAAGGCCTGTACTACTCCACCTGGGAGGCTCAGTACGGTGATTACCATAAAGCAAAGACAGCCCTCGAGCAGGCACTTCCTGCCAATGCTTAATTCAATTTAATCTGTTACCCGACAACTTCTGTATTTACTTACCCGTTAAGAGAGGAACAATACGATTATGGCTATCAATTCCAGTAAGTAGATGAAGAGCAGAAAGAGGTCTTAAAGAGCGCGACCATCCGCCGCCTCTTCTCCTACTTAAAAAATTATAAACGCCAGGTTGCCGTCGTTCTCGTGGTTCTCGCCGTTACCATCGCGATTTCCACTGTGAACCCGCTGCTCCTGGAGTACGCCATCGACGTCAATATTGCGCAGAAAGACTGGCGCGGGCTTATTGCCCTCTGCGTATTCATGGTTGTGATCAACCTGGTTTACGCGGCCGGTGTCCGCCTGCGGATGCTTCTGATGGCGCGTATTACCAACAACATTCTTCTGGAAATCCGTGACGAGCTCTACACGCATATCCAGACCTTAAGCTTCAGCTTTTTCGATACCCGCCCGGCCGGAAAGATTCTGGCGCGCATCATCGGCGATGTCAACTCGTTAAAGGATGTGCTGAACGACGGTGTCACAAAGCTGATTCCGAACATTCTCACGATCATCGCCATTCTGGTGATCATGATGATCAAAAACATCTGGCTCTCCTTAAGTGCGATTCTCGTGCTGCCGCTGATCGCTATCGGCATGTATTTTATTCAGATCGTCGCACATAAGAGATGGCAGACGTTCCGGAAAAAATCTTCCAATGTTACGGCGTATATCCACGAGGACTTCTCCGGTATCCGCATCATCAAGAGCTTTACCGCAGAGCAGGAATCGCAGGGCGAGTTTGACCGGCTTCTTCTTGAGCATCAGAACTCCTTCATCCATGCGGTCCGCCTGGCGGATGGTTTTTCCGCTGTGATCGAGGTGACCTGGGGCATCGGAACGTTTCTTCTGTATTTTATCGGTATTTCCGTGCTCGGCGTGGATGCCGTTCCGATCGGTACGTTCACGGCGTTTGCGATGTATCTGACGATGTTCTGGGATCCGATCCAGAACCTGGCCGGTTTTTACAACAAGCTGATCACGAACCTTTCCGCTGCGGAGCGAATCTTTGAGATCCTCGACACACCGGCGGAGGTTGCCGACAAGCCTGGCGTCACAGAACTGCCGCCGATCAAAGGAGAAGTAACGTTCGACCACGTCAGCTTTGCCTACTCCGATGATCCGGACACGCTGGTTTTAAAAGATGTCAGCTTTACAGCGGCTCCCGGTGAGACGATCGCACTCGTCGGCCCGACCGGCGCTGGAAAGACGACCATTGTCAATCTGATCAGCCGTTTCTACAATATTACTTCGGGAACGGTCCGCGTCGACGGCCACAGCCTGACGGATGTCTCCATCAACAGCCTGCGTGCCCAGATGGGCGTGATGACACAGGACAACTTTCTCTTCTCCGGCACGATCCGCGACAACATTGCGTATGGAAAGCTCGATGCCACGGAGGAAGAAATCATTGCCGCCGCAAAGGCCGTGCATGCCCATGACTTTATCATAGAGCTGCCGGACGGCTATGACACCGAGATCAGCGAGCGCGGCGCCCGTCTTTCCAACGGCCAGCGCCAGCTTCTCGCCTTTGCCAGAACGATGGTGTCCGATCCGCGGATTCTGATTCTCGACGAGGCGACGTCCAGCATCGACACACAGACAGAAATTCAGGTGCAGCAGGGAATCGAAAGCCTGTTGAAGGGCCGTACCTCGTTCATCATTGCGCACCGTCTTTCTACTATTAAAAATGCGGACCGGATTTCGTGATCGACCACGGAAGATTTCGAGCAGGGAACCCACGACGACTGATGGCAAAGCAGGCGCGTACTACCAGCTCTACCAGGCACAGTTCCGCCGGGTATCCTAAAATCAAGAAATTTTCTCAAAACTGCCTTTCTTTTTTACAGGGAAAGGCAGTTTTTTTCCCTCTTTTCTATAACTGGTTTTCCTTTCCTTGACAAATGAATCCTCCCTGCTATATGATGATAACTGATCTTTTTTCGGGGACATTTGTTCCCGTCTGCCGCTTCCCACTCCTGCGGCATTTGTCACGAAACAGTCTGATACGGAGCTTTTTCGAATGCCTCCGTGTTTTCTTTCAGAAAGGAGTATCATGACATTTTTTCCAAAAAACGTTACGCCTTCTCCTCCTTCCTGCCCTCCTTCTTCTGACGGGCTGTGCGGGATCCTCAAAAGAGACGGCGGATTCCCAGGAGAACACGAAACTCTCCGCCGTGGCTACGATTTTTCCGCAGTATGATTTTCTGCGCGCCATCGGCGGCGATCATCTCGATCTCCACATGCTGCTTTCCCCGGGTGCGGAAAGTCACTCGTTTGAACCGACACCGGGCGATATGATTACGGTTTCCGAATGTGATCTCTTCGTCTACGTCGGCGGCGATTCCGATGCCTGGGTCGAGACAATCCTTGATTCTGTCGATACCTCGAACAAAGAGGTAGTGACGCTGATGGACTGCGTTGACACCGTTGCCGAGGAAACCGTCGAGGGAATGGAGACCCACGGCCACGCACACGATCATGAGGACGAGGATGCGCACGACCATGAGGACGAAGATGCAGATCACGAGGATGTACACGACCATGAGGACGAGGATACACACGACGAATCTTCCCATGATCATGCGCACGAATCCCACGGCGAACAGGACGAGCACGTCTGGACCTCGCCGAAAAATGCAATGCGTATTGTCCAGAAGCTCTGTGATTCCCTCTGCCGCCTCGACCCGGAGCATGCGGATGAATACCAGGCAAACACCGCCTCGTATCTTGCTTCGCTTGCCTCCCTCGATGAGGAATTTTCCGATGTCACCGCAATTGCAAGCCGCCATACCATTGTTTTCGGCGACCGTTTCCCGTTCCGCTACTTTGCGGACACCTACGGCCTCGACTACTACGCGGCGTTTCCCGGCTGCTCCTCGGAATCCGAGGCAAGTGCCAAAACCCTTTCTTTTTTAATTGATAAAATCAAGGAAGAACAGATTCCCGTCGTTTTCCACACCGAGCTGTCCAATGAACAAATGACGGACTCCATCTGTGAGGCGACCGGCGCGAAAAAGCTGCTGCTTCATTCCTGTCACAATGTATCCAAAGATGATTTCGAAAGCGGCGCTACGTATCTCTCCCTCATGGAACAGAACGTTTCCGCATTAAAGGAGGCTTTAAACTAAATGGCTCTACTTACCTGCAGTGATGTCACCTTCTCCTACGAGGGCATCCCGGTCCTGACCGATGTCAACTTTGCCCTGGAAGCCGGCTCCTACCTCTGTATTGTGGGCGAGAACGGTTCCGGAAAAAGTACTCTGATCAAGGGACTGCTTCACTTAAAAAATCCGTCCACCGGCTCGATCACAACCGGCGACGGGCTTCATCCAAGCGAGATCGGCTATCTGCCGCAGCAGACCGCCGCACAAAAGGATTTCCCGGCGAGCGTCTGGGAAGTCGTGCTGTCCGGCCGGCAGAACCACCCGCATTTCCCGCCGTTTTACACAAAGGCAGACAAAGAGGACGCGCTCCGCAATATGGAGCTTCTCGACCTCCTTCCATTAAAGAAACGATGCTACCGTGATCTCTCCGGCGGCCAGCAGCAGCGTGTGCTTCTCGCTCGTGCGCTTTGCGCCACAAAGAAACTGCTGCTCCTCGACGAGCCGGTCACTGGCCTTGACCCGGTCATGACAAACGAAATGTACCAGCTCATCCGCCGCATCAACCGCGAGCAGAACGTTACGATCATCATGGTTTCCCACGATATCCGCAATATTCTGCCGGACGCAACGCACATTCTCCAGCTCGACCAGAAGCAGGTCTTCTTCGGTCCGACGGACGAGTATCTGAAAACCGAGGCTGGAAAACAGTTTTTAGGAGGTGCCGACTTATGATTTCGAATCTGCTGAAAATGCTTTCTTATCCGTTTATGCAGCGTGCCCTTGTGGTCGGCATTCTCGTCTCGTTGTGTGCCGCACTGCTTGGCGTCAGCTCGTGTTAAAGCGCTACTCCATGATCGGCGACGGCCTCTCCCATGTCGGATTCGGCTCTCTTGCAATTGCAACGGCACTCGGTTTTGCTCCGCTTGCCTTCACAATCCCTGTCGTCGTGCTTGCCGCCTTTCTGCTGCTCCGCATGAACGAATCCAGCAAGATCAAAGGCGACGCCGCCATCGGCCTGATTTCAAGCTCTGCGCTTGCGATCGGTGTCATCACGGTTTCGTGGTCGAGCGGCATGAACACCGATGTCAACAACTACATGTTCGGAAGCATCCTTGCGATGAGTGATGAGGACGTCGTTCTCTCCGTGGTGCTCTCCATCGTCGTGCTGCTCCTGTTCGTCCTGTATTACAACCGTATTTTTGCCGTCACTTTCGACGAGACATTTGCCAAAGCAACCGGTGTCCGCGCAGAGGTTTACAACATGCTGCTGGCATTCTTAACCGCCATCACCACCGTCCTCGGCATGCGCATGATGGGCGCGCTTCTGATCTCCAGCCTGCTGATTTTCCCGGCACTGACCTCGATGCGTCTCTGCCATACCTTCCAGAGCGTGGTGATCTGCTCTGCGGTTCTCTCGGTGGTGTGCTTCCTTCTTGGCATGTCCCTCTCGTTTTTCCTGTCCTCCCCTGCCGGAGCGACGGTCGTAATCGTGAACCTGCTGGCATTCCTGATCTTTTCTGCGATTGCCGGAATCCGCGAGCATACCGCATAAAAAGTTTCCGATCTGACCTGCTTTGTTTTACTGGAGGTATTTTATGAATCGAATTGTAATTGCACTGTTAAAACCGTTTTCCTTCATCCCGGCGATTCTGATGATGTCGCTGATTTTCTCCTTCTCTTCCCAGAACGGAACGGAATCCTCACAGCTCAGTGAAAAAGTGGCGCGCGGCATTTTCATCACGATCGACCACGTCATGGACGCGGATGGGATGATGAGAAGATCCAGGAACTGGCTGACGAGTATCAGTACCCGGTACGGAAGCTGGCTCATATGACAGAGTACTGTCTGCTTGCAATCTGTGTTTCGCTTCCGCTCTACGTCTACGGCCTGCGCGGCTTCGCGCTCACATTTCTTGCCGGCATCCTCTGTGTCGCCTTTGCCGCGAGCGATGAGTTCCACCAGACGATGGTCGCCAACCGCGGCCCGTCGGTAAAGGACGTCGGCATCGACAGCATCGGCGTTCTCTTCGGCATCACGTTTGTACGGCTGTTCTGCTGGATTGCACTCGGCGGAAATACGAAAAAAAGAAAGCGGCGCAGACGGCGTTACTATTACTAAAAATATTGGATAACAGAAAAATCCCCGTTGAAAAATCATTTCTCCTGAAACTGATTTTCCCAACGGGGATTTTTTCATTTTTCTTAAAAACAGCTCTTAGGAAAGTGAATCCGCATACGCCTGAATATCTGCCTTCATCTGAATCCAGGCATCCTCATGCTCCACGTAGTACAGAGGGCAGAGCTTTTCGGTTACATCATAGTGACGGATCACATCGTCCGAAGTCAGATTGAACCGCTTGCATAAGAAACCGGCGAGCTGGACCACAGAATTGTATGTCTCATCGGTAAATTCACCGCTGTCATCCGGGTGGCAGCATTCAATCGAGATCGTATCGAAATTACGCTGGTTCGATGCATACGACCATTCACTCGTCGGGATACACTGAACGACTTCTCCCTCGATGCCGACGACGAAATGGCTGCTGGCCTGCGCCTCCTGCGTCTCAGGCAGGTTTTCAAAGTAATCACGGTTCTGCATCGCCGTGCTTCCCGGGTTTGCCGTGTAGTGAATAACGATGCCGTCCACCTTTTTCAGCCTCGTCTGCGGTCTGGACCAGCTGTTCGGCGTCAGAAGCTCCACATCAATCGGCGGAGCGCCGGTCCAGTCGGTGATATCGTTGTCCTCATAATCAGAACCGGAATAGTCAACGGCCGTGATATCACTTGCCGTTTTTGCCACACGGCGGATGCCGCTGTAAATGCCGACGCAGATCAGCACCACCAGAACTCCCGTCAGAAACATTCTGCGGTGAAGCTGGCGCTGCCTCTGTTTTCTTGTCATTTTTCCCCGTCTCTTCTGTGCCATATGTTCTCTCCCCGCTGCAAATAAGCGCCCCCTCATTTGAAAAGGCAGAAGCTGAAAAGTTTCTGCCCTTTCCCCCTTCTGCCTTTTGCGACTTTTTATTCTTATTTATCGTCCACGCTGTAGTTCGGAGCCTCTTTGGTGATGTGGATATCATGCGGATGGGACTCTTTTAAGGATGCTGCGGAAATCTTCACAAATTTTCCGGTCTCCTTTAAGGTCTCAACATCTTTCGCTCCGCAGTAGCCCATACCGGAACGAAGTCCGCCGATCAGCTGGAATACAGTGTCCTCTACAAGACCCTTGTATGCCACACGGCCTTCCACACCTTCCGGAACCAGTTTCTTGCGCCGGTCTGGAAGTAACGGTCTTTACTTCCGTTCTCCATAGCTGCAATGGATCCCATTCCACGGTATACTTTGTATTTTCTTCCCTGGAACAGTTCGAAATCTCCCGGGCTCTCATCGCATCCTGCGAAGATGCTTCCCATCATGCAGACATTGGCACCGGCTGCGATAGCCTTTGTCATGTCTCCGGAGTACTTGATACCGCCGTCGGCGATGATCGGAGTTCCGGTCTTCTTTGCTTCCTCATAGCAGTCCATAACGGCTGTGACCTGCGGTACACCGATACCTGCAACGACACGGGTCGTACAGATAGAACCAGGTCCGATACCGACTTTAACAGCGTCTGCTCCGGCTGCGATCAGGTCTCTTGTTGCCTCTGCGGTTGCCACGTTTCCGGCGATTACCTGCAGATCCGGATAATGCTCTTTGATGAGACGAAGTGTTTTGAAGATATTTGCGGAATGTCCGTGAGCGGAGTCGATGACGATCACGTCTACGTGTGCTTTTACCAGCGCATCGACACGATCGAGCACGTTTGCCGTGATGCCGACTGCGGCACCGCAGAGCAGACGTCCCTGCTCATCCTTGGCGGACAATGGTACTTGATGGTTTTCTCGATATCTTTGATGGTGATCAGACCTTTGAGGTTGAAATCGTCATCGACAATCGGAAGTTTTTCTTTTCTGGATTTTGCAAGGATTGCTTTTGCCTCGTCCAGCGTAACGCCTACTTTTGCAGTGATCAGGTTTTCGCTGGTCATGGACTCTTTGATTTTCTTGGTGAAATCAGTTTCAAACTTCAGATCACGGTTTGTAATAATACCAACCAGTTTTCCGTTCTCGGTAATCGGGACACCGGAAATACGGAATTTTGCCATCAGATTATTGGCATCTTCCAGGGTGTGCTCCGGAGACAGATAGAACGGATCGGTGATAACACCGTTCTCAGAACGTTTTACTTTGTCTACTTCTTCTGCCTGCTGCTCAATCGACATATTCTTGTGAATAATACCGATTCCTCTGACGTGCCATGCAATTGCCATACGGTGTTCTGTAACCGTATCCATGCCGGCGCTCATCATCGGGATGTTCAGCTTGATCTTCTTGGTCAGATGCGTAGTCAGATCTACCATGTTTGGGGTTACTTCAGAATACTGCGGAACCAGAAGCACATCATCGAAGGTAATACCATCACCAATAATTGTACCCATTTTCATTTCTTCCTTTCTTCTTAAGTCTTTTTGATTTATCACCTAATTTAACATAAAACAAAAAAGCTGTCAATCCATAAATACTTTTCTTGGTGCACGGTTGCGGATATCTTTTAACATCACTTCGTCCGGCTCGAAGATCACCATCTGCATGGCATTGTCCTTGGAGATGACGAATGCGTACGGTTTGTGGCCCTGTCCTTCGATGCCGGAGGAATAGTTGTAACGTTTGATACTCTGGTTGTTTTTGTAGGAATCAAGCTGATGGGACTGGTACGGAGCCAGGATTTCCATGTTGGAAAGCTCATAGCTTGCGGCTCTTTTTCTTCTTGACTGCGAATAGATACGGTCGATATCGAGCTCGCCGTTGACGTACAGATACTCAAACTCTACCGAAAGCTTCGGGATAAAAATATAGTCTACGATTCCAAGTACCAGCGCAAGAAGCAGAATCAGCGGATTCATCATAATTCCTGCGGCTGCAAAAAGAACGGTAAAGAAGATCAGAACTCCTTTGATCGCCTTGTCTTTTCCTGTCTGCTGTTTTTTCACCAGCACTTCTGTGTACAGATCACTCATTTACTCCATCCTCCTCAAGATATTCGATCAGTTTTGCTGCATTGTCCGTGTTCTTTGTATTGACCAACACGGTCAGATAACACGCTCATAGTACGTAAGGCCCATATCCTGGTACTTTTTCAATTTGGAAATGTCGAGGCAGGTATCTCCCGCCTTTATCCCGTACTTCTCACACGTCGCTTCGTCAAACAGTGTGGACAGATCCAGAAAATAATCGTCTTTGCTGTAGTTGTCGTACACGGCCTGTGAACAGATCAGAACATCCATGCTCTGTGCGGCAATCACGGCTGTGAATTTCATCAGCGTGTTGTAATCCGCGTTTTCCAGGTTTTCACCGAAGCTGTAGCTCGTATCGATGCTTACCTTTTCGTACTTGTCTCCGGTTCCGAGCGCTTCTTTTAGGTCCTCCTCGATCGGACTTACATCCTGCAGTCCTGCGTAATCCACTACGGCAATGCTCACGAGGTCATAATACTTCGCATTTTCATGGATATTCACAATCGTGCCGATGATGAAGATAACAGCGATGATGCCGAAAATGACAGCCTTGTAGTATTCCCAGATATAGGCCAGTTTCTCTTTAAAATTCATTTTCGACAGCTTCTCTTTTTCGAGCTGCATCTTCTCCTTCCTTGTCATGTCGGATTCATAACGACTTGCCATGTGTGTTTCTTCTCCTTTGTTGTATTTCCCCCAACATCCTACAAATCAGTATAGCATAAAACGCCGGAAGCGTCCATATACGCCGCCCGGCGAAAGCATGAAAACTTTCTGAAATTTTTTGTAACGATTCAGGGCCATGCGAAATGGAAGAAAAACTTTCCACTAAAAAATCGGCCGGCAAAGACAGGACTTCGGAACCCATGTTCCGCTACGGTCTTTGCCAGCCGGTTTTCTTATTTTGTTTTACCAGACATTTTTATCCCGGAAATTACATCATTCCCATTCCGCCGTCTGCGCCTGCCGGCATAGCCGGAGCCGGCTCTTTGATGGTGGAAACTACGGACTCGGTGGTCAGCAGCGTTGCGGAAACGCTGGTAGCGTTCTGCAGTGCGCTTCTGGTAACCTTAACCGGATCAAGGATACCAGCCTGGATCATGTCTACATACTCTTCGTTGTATGCATCAAATCCAACACCTACTTTGGACTCTTTTACTTTGTTGATAACAACAGCGCCTTCCAGACCTGCGTTTGTTACGATGTGGAACAGAGGAGCCTCAAGTGCTTTCTGTACGATTCTTGCACCGATCTTCTCGTCGCCGTCCAGGCTGTCAATCAGCTCTGCAAGCTGTGTTGTTACATGGATGTATGCAGAACCGCCGCCTGCGATGATACCCTCTTCTACGGCTGCTCTCGTTGCATTTAAAGCATCCTCCATACGGAGTTTTTCTTCTTTCATCTCGGTCTCGGTTGCTGCACCTACACGGATCACAGCTACGCCGCCTGCCATTTTGCCAGTCTCTCCTGCAGTTTCTCTTTATCGAACTCAGAAGTGGTCTCCTCGATCTGGGATCTGATCTGGCCGATTCTTGCAGCGATGGCATCTTTTGCGCCGGCACCGTCAACGATAACGGTGTTCTCTTTCTGAACTTTAACAGATTTTGCACGTCCGAGCATTTCCAGAGTAGCGTCTTTTAGTTCCAGACCAACTTCCTCGGAGATCACCTGGCCGCCGGTCAGGATTGCGATATCCTCGAGCATTGCTTTTCTTCTGTCGCCGTAGCCCGGTGCTTTGACAGCTACTACGTTGAAGTTCCACGCAGTTTGTTGATCACGAGTGTCTGGAGAGCTTCTCCCTCTACATCCTCAGCGATAATCAGCAGTCTTGCGCCACTCTGTACGATCTGCTCCAGCAGCGGAAGAACTTCCTGAATGTTGGAGAGTTTTTTATCGGTAATCAGGATATATGGATTGTCGAGAACGGCTTCCATTTTCTCCATATCGGTGCACATGTAAGCGGAGATATATCCACGGTCGAACTGCATACCTTCTACCAGCTCCAGCTCGTTCTGCATGGTCTTGGACTCCTCGATGGTGATAACGCCATCTTTGGAAACTTTTTCCATAGCGTCAGCTACCATCTGGCCTACTTCTTCGCTTCCGGAAGAAACAGCTGCAACTTTTGCAATCTGCTCTTTGCCTGCTACCGGCTGGCTCATCTCTGCAAGGATCTGAACAGCTTTATCGGTTGCTTTCTTCATTCCCTTACGAAGAACGATCGGGTTCGCACCTGCTGCCAGGTTTTTCATTCCTTCGTTTACCATAGCCTGTGCCAGAACGGTTGCGGTTGTGGTACCATCACCTGCTACGTCGTTGGTCTTTGCAGCAACTTCTTTGATGAGCTGTGCGCCCATGTTTTCAAAGCCGTCTGCCAGCTCGATCTCTTTTGCAATCGTAACACCATCGTTTGTGATGAGCGGAGCGCCGTACTGTTTGTCCAGAACAACGTTTCTTCCTTTCGGTCCAAGGGTTACACGTACGGTATCTGCAAGCTGGTTTACACCATTCTGAAGAGCGTTTCTTGCCTCTGCTCCATATTTAATCTCTTTTGCCATGATTGTCATGCCTCCTGATTTTTACTTGATTATTCTTTATTTTACAACTGCCAGAATGTCATCCTGTTTTACGATGATGTACTCTTCGTCTTCCAGTTTGACGTTGGTTCCTGCATATTTGGAATAGATTACCTGATCTCCGACTGCAACTTCCATTTTTACTTCTTTGCCGTCTTCTACTTTTCCAGGTCCTACTGCGATAACCTCAGCCTGCTGCGGTTTCTCCTGTGCCTGTCCCGGAAGTACGATACCGGATTTTGTGGTTTCCTCTGCTTTTAACTCTTTTAATACAACTCTGTCACCTAAAGGTACTAACTTCATTTATGTTTCCTCCTTCAAGATTTCATTCAGTTTTATTTATTAGCACTCAGTTCATTCGAGTGCTACTTGATGGTTCTTACTATAGTGTTTTCCACCTCATTTCGCAAATGTATGAATTTTGTAATTCTCTTTTTTTTCTCGTGATAGCTCTTAATTTCTCTTATTTTCTCGTTTTTTCTTATTTTGGCAACTTTTTCATATTTTATACTCTCTTTAGAATCTAATTATAGTTTATTCCTAAAAACGGGAATGATACCATTTTTTTCCGCTCCACGAATGCTTTTTTGCACAAAAAGAAACGGCGCCATTCTTAAACGGCTCCGATTCTTTTCTACATTCCACTTTTTTATTTTTTCGCCTCGTCCGGATGGGCATCGCCCTTTCCTTTCAGGTTCTTTCTTGCTTTGATCTCGTCGAGTTCATCAAAGATATAATCATTTAATACCTTGATATACGTTCCCTTCATACCGCTGGAACGGGACTCGATGACGCCTGCGCTCTCGAATTTGCGGAGGGCATTTACGATGACGGATCTTGTGATGCCGACGCGGTCTGCAATTTTGCTTGCAACCAGAATGCCCTCATCCCCGTTCAGTTCATCAAAGATATGGATGATGGCTTCCAGTTCGGAGAAGGACAACGTGTTGAATGCGGATTTAACCACCTGAACCTTGCGGTTTTCCTCCACATTTTCCTCGTTGACGGAACGCATCATTTCCAGTCCGACAACGGTTGTGCCGTACTCACTGACGATGATATCGTCGATATCGTACTGCGGGGTGCAGCGGTACATAAATACGGTACCAAGGCGTTCTCCGGCGATCTCGATCGGGCAGATAATTGCGGTGTAGCGCTCTACACCAGGCCGCTCAAAGCCGAGGGTCTGTAAATTGACGTTCTCTTTTGTGGAGAGTACGCCGAGGAGACGCTCGTTTAATGCGGCATCGACATAACCGCCCACCTTATCCTCGATCAGCTCCGTAATTTCTTCCACGCCCGGGCAAAGGCTGATGCCCAGCACTTTTCCTTTTTTACTGATCACCAGGATATTGGAACTTAACGTTTCCATCAGGACTTCACAGATATCGTTGAACACGACCTTCGTGGAGTGATTGTTATGAAGCAGTTTGTTGATTTTTCTGGTTTTATCCAGCAGTTGTACGCTCATGTTCTTCTCCTTTCTTTATTTTCTGCATTTTTTTGGCGTATCCGCCGAAAAAATGCACACTAATGCCTTTTTCAGACAACCCTTAAAACTAAGCTCATTCTATCATGTAGTTTTCCGGAAATCAATATATTTTTCAGAAAACTATAAATTTTATAAAAATTCATGCTAAATTTTTTCGGATCTTCCTGTTTTTCCGCCTCGATAAGCAAAAAAAACGGCCTGCACCAGTTTTTCACCAGTACAGACCGCTTTGTCATTCTCAGTCTTCGTCTTTCTTTTCGCGTGCTTCTACATAGCCGCACTGCTCGTCCGCGCAGACCAGCTTATTGCCTTTTCCAGCATATAGCCGCCGCACTGCGGGCATTTCTTGGCAGACGGTTTCTGCCAGGACATGAAATCGCATTCCGGATTGTTTTCGCATCCATAATATTTCCGTCCTTTTTTCGTCTTGCGCAGGATCACTTCTTTTCCGCACTTCGGACACGGAACACCGATCTTTTCCAGATACGGCTTCGTGTTCTTGCAGTCCGGGAATCCCGGGCAGGCGAGGAATTTTCCGTGCGGGCCGTATTTGACCACCATGTTGCGGCCGCAGTTCTCGCAGATGACATCTGTCACCTCATCCTCTACCTTAACTTCTTCGAGGTTCTTTTCTGCCTCTGTGACCGCCTCATAGAGATCCGGCCAGAAGTTCTCGACTACTGTCTTCCACGGAACACTGCCATCTCCAACCCTGTCGAGCAGAGCTTCCATCGTTGCCGTAAAGTTGACATCCACGATGCTCGGGAATGCCTCTTTCATCATGTTGTTGACCACCTCGCCGAGCTCTGTCATGTAAAGGTTCTTGTTCTCCTTTGCCACGTAACGGCGGTTGATGATCGTTGTGATGGTCGGCGCATACGTACTTGGACGGCCGATGCCGAGTTCCTCAAGCATTTTGACAAGGGATGCCTCGGTGTAGTGTGCCGGCGGCTGTGTGAAGTGCTGCTGCGGATCCATCTTTTCCAGTGCCAGCTCCGTTCCTGCCTCCAGGCTCCGGACAGCGGCGTTTTTCTCTTTCTTTTCCTCATCCGGATCGGTGTAAACGGACATGAAACCATCAAATGCCAGACGGGAGGAAGCTGCTGTAAAGAGATACTCTCCTGCATTGATCCGTGCGGAAATTGTCTCATAGACGGCTGGCTGCATGCGGCTTGCCACAAAGCGTTTCCAGATCAGCTGATACAGGCGGAACAGATCTCTTGGCAGGGATTCTTTTACCATTACCGGTGTATTCGTCACATCGGTCGGACGGATGGCCTCGTGCGCATCCTGTGCCTTGCTGTTTTTATTCTCCGTCGTGTCCCCGCTTGCGGTATATTTTGTGCCGTACTGCTCCTGGATAAAGGAACGTGCTGCCGCATCGGCCTCCTCGCTGATTCGTGTAGAATCGGTACGCAGATAGGAAATCAGAGCGATCGTTCCCTTTCCTTTTACTTCCACGCCCTCGTAGAGCTGCTGCGCCAGACGCATCGTCTTCTGCGTGGAGAAGTTCAGCACCTTCGATGCTTCCTGCTGCAGGGTACTCGTGGTGAACGGAAGCGGTGCTTTCTTGGAACGCTCTCCTTTTTTCACTTCGGATACGGTAAAGGTCTCATTTTCCAGTCCCTTTAAGATTTCATCGAGCTGCTCTTTCGTCTCGATCGCCATCTTTTCACTGCCTTTGCCGTGGAATTTTGCGACGAGCGGTTTCTTCTCGCCCGGAATTTTCAGATCTGCTTCCAGTGTCCAGTATTCTTTCGGAATGAACGCATTGATCTCATCCTCGCGGTCGCCGATGATGCGCAGTGCAACGGACTGCACACGGCCGGCGGAAAGTCCGCGTTTGATTTTCTTCCATAACAATGGGCTGATTTCATAACCTACCATACGGTCGAGGCAACGGCGCGCCTGCTGCTCGTCCACCAGGTTCATATCGATGTCGCGTGCCTGTTTGATCGACGCTTTGACTGCTGATTTTGTGATCTCGTTGAAGGTGATGCGGCGCATCTTGTTCTCATCGAGATTCAGCGCAATCGACAGATGCCAGGAAATTGCCTCTCCCTCGCGGTCAGGGTCAGTTGCGAGATAAACTTTATCTGCTTTTTTGCGGCTTTTCGAAGAGATGCCAGAAGCTCTCCTTTTCCGCGGATGGTGATATATTTTGGTTCAAAGTCATGTTCTACATCAATTCCAAGCCGGCTTTTCGGCAGATCGCGCACATGGCCCATAGATGCTGCAACTTCGTAATTTGCCCCGAGATACTTTTCACCGTCTTGACTTTTGCCGGTGATTCCACTATTACAAGATATTTTGCCACCTCTGATGCCTCCTGAATACATATTTTTATAACTGTCCAGATCTATATTGCGTTTTTCATATCGCATAGTTCTGCATCATTACAAATTCCAGAATAATTCCTAAATTAGTCGTAACTTCCACTGACTATACACCAAAAAGTTTTTTCTTGCAAGTGTTTTCCATTTTTAAAATGTACCATTTTTCGATGTTTCCCGACAAAATAACAGGATTTTTTCAATTTTTTAACGATTTTTCCTGATTTTTTCTTCTTTTTCCTTTTTCAGACATGCACGCGGCGCAGAAGAGCCCCCTTTTTCTTTTTCTTCTATTATAATTGTGCACCGGGCGGAATATCACAAAACCTTTCTTTTCCTCGTCCCTTTTACGATAACGCCATGTACACGCCCGGCGGATTTTCCGCAATAACGCCGTCAATTTCGAGTGCCAGCAGAATGCCGGTCAGCTCCTGCAGCGGGATTCCGGTGCTGCCGGCAAGCTGTGCAAGATTCTGCGGTTCTGCCGCGAGTGTTTTCAGAACCATTTCCGCCTCTTTTCCATAGCGCGGACGCGGTGCGGCTCTTTTTGTTCCGGCCTTTTTCACGCCCAGCTCCTCGAGAATCGTTTCGGGTGAAATCGCAATTTCCGCTCCCTGCGCGATCAGGCGGTTGCAGCCGCGGCTTGTCGCATCCGTTGTCCGTCCGGGCAGGGCAAATACCGTTTTTCCCTGCTCCAGCGCGTAGTCCGCCGTAATGAGCGAGCCGCTCTTCTCTTTTGCCTCAATTACCAGAACGACATCTGCCAGCGCACTGATCACGCGGTTGCGGATCGGGAAATGCCACGGAAGCGGCTCTGCGCCCGGCGGAAATTCACTTAAGACACCGCCTCCGTTTTCCAGCATCCGCCGCATCAGCGGGTAATTCTGTTTCGGATAGCAGATATCCACGCCGCAGCCAAGCACGGCAAACGTCTTTCCCTTTCCGCGCAGTGCCCCCTCGTGCGCCGCCGCGTCGATTCCGCACGCCAGTCCGCTGATCACCGCCACGCCGTTTGCCGCCAGCACCTGCGCGAAAAAGGCCGCCTGGCTCTTTCCGTACGCCGTACATATCCGCGCGCCCACAATCGCCGCTGTTTTCTGCTCATCCGCCGGCAGCGCGCCCCGCACGAAAAGGCGGGACGCATGTCCGCGAACGGCATAAGCCGCTCCGGATAGCCCTCCTGCCCGCGGCCGACTGTAAAAATTTCCATCGCCATACGTCAGATCCTCCATATACTTTGTCGGCGCTCCGAAAGCAGATCGCCTCGCTGATATGCGGCACGCCGATTTTGACCGCCCCGTCCAGATCCGCAATTGTCCGCGCGGTGCGGATAATCCCGTGGTAGGAACGCGCGCTGAGGCGCAGGCGGCGGAAGGCATCCTCTAAAAGCTCTTCCGCTGCCTTTTCCAGGATACAGTATTTCTCGATCTGGCCTGCTTTCAGTTCGCTATTGAAATGAATCGACTCCTGCCGGTAGCGCGCCGCCTGAATTTGCGCCGCTGCCGTCGCTTTTTCCCGCATTCTGGCCGAGGATTCGCACCGCTCCTCGCCGTGCAGATCCTCGTAGGAAAGTGCTTCCACCTGCACGCAGAGATCCATGCGGTCGAGGAACGGCTGGCTGACTCTCGAGAGATACCGGCTGATGTCGCCGGGTGCGCAGGTACAGCGCGATAAGTCGGGGTAAAAGCCGCAGGGGCAGGGGTTCATTGCCGCCACCATCAGAAATGACGCCGGGAACACATAGTTTCCGCTGACACGGGAAATCACAATCCGGTGCTCCTCGAGCGGCTGGCGCAGGATCTCAATGGTTGTGCGCGTCATCTCCGGGAGTTCATCAAGGAAGAGAACACCGCGGTGTGCCAGCGTAATTTCGCCCGGGGACGGCTGTTTTCCGCCGCCTGCAAGAGCCTGCGGCGACATCGTGTGATGCGGAGCACGGAAGGGCCGCTCCCGGCGGACACCCTCTCCTTTGGCAAGCATTCCGGCGATGCTGTAGATCCGCGTTACTTCCATCTGCTCCTCCTCAGACATCGGAGGCATGATCGTCGGAATCCGCCTTGCAATCATGGATTTTCCGCTGCCCGGCGGCCCCAGCATCAGCAGATTGTGAAATCCGGCCGCAGCGATGAGCGCCGCCCGCCGCGCCGCCGTCTGGCCCTGCACTTCGGAAAAGTCCGGCTCTTTTCCGTCCTCCTTCTTTTGATTTTCTATAGACGGAAGCGACGGCATTTTCCCTTCACAGCAGTAGTTCAAAAGCTCCTGTAAATTCTGGATTCCAACAACGTGAAGCCCACCGACCAGACCCCCTTCCGCGGCATTTCCGGCTGGAACAAGAAGCGTTGTGCATCCAAGCTCCCGCGCCTTCGCCGCTGCCGGAAATACACCGCTGATCTCCTGCACATGGCCGTCAAGGCCGAGTTCGCCGAGCACCATCGTTTTCCGGAGTGACCCGGGCGGAATCCGGCCGAGCGTCATCAGAACGCCCGCTGCAATCGGAAGATCGAAACGCGATCCTTCTTTTCGGACGTCCGCCGGGGATAAATTAATCGTAATTCGTTTCGGCGGCAGGGAAATTCCCATGTTTTTGAGGGCTGTCCGCACGCGGTCCTGCGCCTCCTTTACCTGGGCACTCACGTAGCGACCATCGTAAACTGCGGCATGCCGTCACTGACATCCGCCTCCACCTGCACCGGAATCATCTCCATGCCCGAGACGGTGGCTGATAATACACTGCAATACAAAGAAAACCTCCTTTTCTTTCAGTAGCAGGTCGTATAGTTCCTATTTATTTTTCATTTTGGGAAAATGTCCGGCAAGAACACCGGGAAGATATTATCTTTGATTTTTGTTCGAAAAGTAAGGATAAGGAAACCTTTTCTGCACCTGATTTCCTTACCCTTTATTATAGAAGCAGTCCGTTTGAAATGTCAAGCATTTACGAAGCGGCAAACCGTAACCGCAACTTTTCAATTGCATTCTTCTCGATCCGCGACACGTACGAACGGCTGATGCCGAGCCGGGCAGCGACCTGTTTCTGTGTGTATTCTGCTTTTCCGCCAAGGCCGTACCGGAGAAGAAGCACCTGTTTTTCCTGCTCTTTTAATTCCGAATCCAGATAACAGTACAGCCGCACCGCGTCCTCTTTCCGGTTGTACTGTTCCGCGATATCCTCCCCGCCGCCCTCCACGATGTCGAGCAGATGGATCTCATTTCCCTCCTTGTCGGTTCCGATCGCTCGTAGAGGGAAATCTCCCGTGCCGTTTTCTTTTTGCTCCGAAGATACATCAGCAGCTCATTATCAATACAGCGGGCGGCGTATGCGGCCAGCCGGTTTCCTTTTTTCGAATCATATGTCATCACCGCCTTGATGAGGCCGATCGTTCCAATGGAAATCAGATCGTCGAGATCATCGGGCAGGCCCTGATACTTTTTCACAACGTGCGCGACCAGGCGCAGATTCCGCTCGACCAGAATGTCTCTGGCTTTTGTATCGCCCCTCTGATACGCATCCAGACAGCTTTTTTCTTCCTGTGCAGACAGTGGTTTTAAAAAGGGTTCCAAGAAAAGCGGCACCTCAAAGGGGATTTTTCTTTATTTTATGTTTGAATTGCAGGAAACGTGCCTGTCTGCTATACTGATAAGATCAGCCGGGTTTTCCGGCACTCGACATTATATTTTTAAGAGGAGGTTTCCTTTTATGACAGACCAGAAAAACGGACAGGAATATCTTTCTTTTGTGCTGGAAAAGCTGCAGGCGCGTCTTGCCGAGATCAGCCAGTCTCTGCTGGACGGACAGAAAGAAATTGAAAATATGCACGATTATTACTGGCAGAACTATACCGAGATGGACCAGTACGGATATGAGGATTACGACAATCAGCAGGCACTGCTGCATCAGGTGAATGCGAATCAGGAGCAGCTTCTTCTGCGGAGCCGCTTCCGGAAAATGCTGGATTCTCCGTTCTTCGGGCGTGTGGATTTCCGCTATGACGGGGATGATGAGCCGGAAATTTTCTATATCGGCATCGGCAATTTTGCGGAGCGGCCGGGCGAGCTGCCGCTGATTTACGACTGGAGAAGCCCGGTCAGCGGTCTTTTCTACGATTTTGACCGCGGGCCGGCTTCCTATCTGGCGCCGGGCGGCGAGATGACAGGGGAAATCTGTTCCAAGTGGCAGTATAAGATCCGGGATGGAAAGATGATTTACGGATTTGAGAGTGATGTGAAAATTGATGATGATATTTTAAAGGCGGAGCTTGGCAGCAACGGCGAGGTACAGCTGAAGAATATTATCCGCACAATTCAGAAGGAACAGAATGCGATCATCCGCAATACGAAGGACCGGATTCTGGTAATTCAGGGAGCGGCGGGAAGCGGCAAGACATCGGTGGCGCTGCATCGGATTGCCTACCTTTTGTATCATGACAGACAGAATCTGAAGTCTTCGAATATTCTGATTTTATCGCCGAACGGGGTATTTTCGGATTATATTTCACATATTCTGCCGGAGCTCGGTGAGGAGAATATTCAGGAAATGAGTTTTGATCTCTTTGCTTACCGCAAATTACAGGACACGGCGGCGGACTGTGAGGACCGCTGTGATCAGATTGAGCGGGAGATGCGGGATCCAAAAGCCGCAGAACGGTTTGCTTTAAAACAGTCGCAGGCGTTTGTGGACCAGATGGAGGGATTTGCGCTGGAGCTTGAGGACGAGCTGATGAATTTCTCAGACGTTTCGTATAAGTCGTTTGTGAAGTCAGAATCGGAGATTATTACGCTGTTTTATGACAAGTTTGCGGATATTCCGCTGCTCTCGCGGATGGATGCGGTGGCGGAGACGTTTATTGACGAGATCGAGACGCTGCTGAACCGGGATCTGCCGGAGGAGGAGCGGATTCCGCTCATCGAAAAATTCCAGAAGATGTATGAGACGATGGATTTTTATGTTCTCTACAATCGTTTTCTGAAGAAAGAGGGATATCAGACGCTGCCGCGGCGGCCGTTGGAGAAGCGGAAACTGCGGTATGAGGATGTGTATCCGGTTCTGTATCTGAAGTACCGCCTGTCGCGGCAGGCGGAGCGGTCGAATATTAAGCATCTGGTGATTGATGAAATGCAGGATTATTCGCGGCTCCAGTATCTGATTATCCGGCGGATGTTTTCCTGTAAGATGACGATTCTCGGCGACCGGGCGCAGACGATGGCGGATCAGCAGCAGGATGTACTGCAGTTTTTACCGGGGATTTTCGGGAAGGATCTGCGGCGGATTGAGATGCGGAAGAGTTACCGGAATACGGTGGAAATTGCGTCGTATGCGGCAAATCTCATTGGCGTGACGGATCTGGAGCTGTTTGAACGGCACGGAATGCCGGTGTTGGAACGGGATGTCACGGATCTTGAGGCGGCTCTGCGGGAGGCAGTGGATACGCTGTTTCCAGATGAGAAAACGTATGAGACGGCGGCGGTGATTGTACCGGATGAGAAGACGGCGGAACGGCTTATTTGATTTTGCGGGAGATTCTGGCAGAAAAAGATTTTGACTGTGAAAAGCGGCTTTCTTGGCTGAACCGTGACAGCTCCAGTTTTAAGAAAGGACTGACGGTTACCACATTTTATCTGGCGAAAGGGCTGGAGTTTGATCAGGTGTTCTCTATTTTCCCGAAGGACGAGAAACGGGAGATAATGATGCAGGCGCAGTATATTGCAGCGACCAGGGCATTGCATGAGCTGAGAGTGTATCATATTTAAAAACAGGGAGATCCTCCGAAAAAATTCGATTGGATCTCCCTGTCATTTTTATTTTCGATCAGATATGATAGAATCCTGCGGACTGTGCCGGGATGGTGATGGTTCCGTCTTTGGATTCTGCTTTTCCTCCGATCGTGTAGAGGGCATCCTTCAGCTCTGCACTGTATGGGAAGGACTGCTCTTTGTCGGATGGGTTGATGATAACGAGGACTTTTTCACCCTCAGCCTCACGGACGTATGCCAGCGGATACTGGTTTTTCTCTGCATAAACGAACTCGATGGTTCCGCGGCTTAAGAGTGCTTTGCTGCTCTGGCGGATCTGGATGAGTTTTTTAACTTCGTGGTACAGGGAATCCGGATCGGCCATCTGTGCTTTGGCGGTCGGACGGTCTTTGCCCGGGTCCATGGTGATGTAGAGGTCACTGGCCGGTGCGCTGGAGAATCCTGCGTTGGTGCTGTCATCCCACTGCATCGGAGAACGGGAACCGGTGCGGTTGTATCCGCCCTCAACGGATTTCAGGCCTTCGACGTAGCGCATACCGATTTCATCACCGTAGTAGATGAACGGCGCACCTGGCATGGAAAGAAGGAAAGCGAAAGCAATTTTCAGCTCATCCCCCTGCAGACGGCGTGCCAGACGGTCCATATCATGGTTTCCGGACGGGATGCAGATCAGGCCTTTCTGTGCGGTCTTATTGTAGTTGGTTTTGTAGGTCTCTACAAACTCAGAGATATCTCCTTTTCCGCGTTTGGAGAAGAATGGCTCATCGCAGCGGAACAGATCGTTGTAATGGGACGGTCCAAAGTGAAGCAGGAAGTCCATGTGGAAGCCGCCCTGTAAGGATTTGTCCGGCTCGCCCCACTCGGATACCATGGCTGCATCCGGGAACTCGGCGTCGAGAAAATTCCGTACCTGCTGCCACAGGCGGATGGTTCCTTTGCCTTCCTGATCGTTCTTTACCAGAGAGCCCGCCATATCGACACGGAAGCCGTCGCAGCCCATGTTCAGCCAGAATCTCATGACATCTTCCATCGCTGCCAGCGTTGCCTGCGGTCCCTCATCATCAAAGGACTGCTGCCACGGTTTTTCCGGATCCGGCTGATAAAAGCCGTAGTTCAGGGCCGGCTGGTTGGAGAAGAAGTTGATGGCGCAGGCACCGTCACGCTCGGAAATGCCGCGCAGGCTTCCCATTCCTTCCGGTGCTTCCCATACGTTATTGGTCCATACGTAGCGGTCTGTAAATTCATTGCGGTCTGCTTTCATGGATTCTTTGAACCATGGATGCTCAACAGATGTATGGCCCGGAACCAGGTCGAGCAGAACGTGCATGTCACGTTTGTGTGCCTCTTCGAAAACGCTCTTCAGATCCTCATTCGTTCCGTAGCGCGGTGCAACGCGGCAGTAATCTGCGACATCGTATCCTGCATCACCGAATGGGGACAGGAAGCACGGGTTGATCCAGATGGCGTTGCAGCCCAGCTCCTTGATGTAGTCTAATTTTTCAATGATACCCTGGAAATCTCCGATTCCGTCGGCGTTGGTGTCGTTGAAGGACTGCGGGTAAATCTCATAAAATACTGCGTTATCTAACCATTTTGACATTTTTTCTTTTCCTCTTTCGCTCTTATTTCTGCTGTATTTTCGTCGTTGCAGCAAGTGTTTCTATATGATATATTACTACTGTATCCGCTGAAATACCAGTAATTTCCTATTTCATTCTAATACTATTCTATGATTTTATGCATGCCGCGCTCTGCCATTTCCGGCATTTTACGCACATGCTTTTTGGAGGAGGATTTTATGATGCTTTCTGCTGCGAAAGAAAAACGCCAGCACGGCTCCATGCAGGTTCCCTACAGTTATTATGACTGCCGGATGCCCGACTATTTTCCCGGCGTACCGCTGCACTGGCACGGGGAGATGGAGCTGAATTATATCAAACGCGGAACGGGGTATTTTCAGTATGAGGACCGTCTGCTTACGGCGCATGCCGGTGATATTTTTCTGATTCAGCCGAACCTCGTACATGCCATTCTGCCCGCCGAGCAGGAGTCGATGTTTTATGATACGATTGTTTTCCACCAGAATATGCTGATCGGCGGGTATGACGACCGCAGCTACACGGAAATTCTGCAGCCGTTTTTCTCCGCCCGGCGCCGCATCCAGGCACCGATTTCACCCGAACATTCCGGTTATGCTGCACTTTCTGCATCCGTCCATCAGATTTTCCGCTGCATCCGTGAAAACTCTGCTGTCTCCGATCTTCTGCTGAAAAGTGAGCTGCTCCGCTTCTTCTATCTGCTCGCCGCATCGCCGGAACTCTGCACCGATCGTCCCGCCATGCCTGCGGCTGCTGAAAACCTGCGGCCTGTGCTCGCCTATATCCAGGAGCACTTCGCCGACCCGATTACCATAGAGGAACTTGCCAGGCTGTCGCATTTGAGCAAAAGCTATTTTATGAGCTGTTTTAAGCAGACCTTCGGACTCGGGGCCGTTGAATATCTGACACAGCTTCGGATCAAAGCCGCCTGCGAGGCGCTGCGCAGTACGACGCGGAGTGTGTCCGAAATCGCGTACGACAATGGTTTCCGCAACCTTTCCAACTTCAACCGGCAGTTCCGAAACAAAGTGGGATGTACGCCGCAGATGTATCGGAAGGAATTTCAAAATCCGTAAATTCAAAAAGGGATGCATCAAAATATGCATCCCGAAAATCTATCTCTGATCCTATTTTTATTCCGTAATCTCCGGTACCGACGGAACATCTTTATCTTCTTCCCGCCAGCTCCCAGAATGCGACAGCGCTCGCCGCAGCGACGTTCAGTGAATCCACACCGTGTGTCATCGGAATCAGCACGGTTGCATCTGTTTCAGCGATCGTATCACTTGCCAGTCCGTCACCCTCGGTTCCGAGCAGAATGGCGAGCTTTTCATGCGTTTTTAACGACGGATCATCCATCGGAACGGAGTCTTCTTTTAATGCCATCGCAACGGTATAAAATCCAAGTTCCTGCAGTGAAGCAATTCCCTGCTCCGGCCAGTAACTGCCGCCTGGCAGCACGGTCCACGGGACCTGGAAGACATTTCCCATGCTCACGCGGATGGCGCGGCGGTACAGCGGGTTGCTGCAGCCTGATGTGAGGAGCACGGCATCGATGCCAAGCGCGGCGGCAGAACGGAAAATCGCACCGACATTCGTCGGGTTCACGACATTTTCCAGAATCGCCACGCGGCGGGCATTCCGGCAGATTTCCTCCATAGCCGGAAGCGTGCGGCGGTGCATCGCGCAGAGCATGCCGCGCGTGAGGGCAAAGCCTGTGAGCTGTTCCAGCACCTTCGTCTCTGCTGTATAGACCGGCGCGTCCGGGCAGTGCGCAAAGAGTGCTTCGTTTGCGGCAAGCTCTGCGCTTCCGGCAAGGAACGAAACCGGTTCATATCCGGCATCCAGCGCACGCTCGATGACACGCGGACTCTCCGCAAGAAAAAGGCCTGGCTGCGGTTCATAATAGTGCAATAACTGCGGTTCTGAAAGACGCGCATACACGTCGAGCTCCGGCGCCGCAAAGTTTTCGATTTTTCTGATCTCTGACATAATATTGATTTCCTTTTGCGTTTTCTCTTTGTTTTCACTATGTTCTATTGTAGCAATCCCGCTCCCGTTTCGCAATCCATTCTTTTTCCCGCCGGTGCCGTTCCCCGCACCATTCGCCAAACCGTGCTTCCAGCACGCATCGAATTTTCTTGTTTATCTGTCTTTTTTAAAAATTTCTCAATTTCCTCTTGCCAAACGCTGCCGGAGACGTTATAATAATCGACGGTTCAAAATTAAAAACTGCAGAAAAGATTGGTATCAGATTGGAAACGGCACAAGTGCATTGCTTGGTTAACGAACAACACATGTGTCTTTTTTGCGCCCATTTTTCAAAATTGCAAAGAAAAGGAGAACAATCGATGCCAAAAACAAAATTTCAAAACGTTGTATTTACCTCATGATGTCCTTTCTGATGGTCTATGCCATGATCTGCTACAACATTTCCATGAACATCGGCGGAATGACAAATCAGGTCTTTCTGATGGCGTTTCACGAGATGATAATCATGTGGCCGGCCGCTTTTATCCTCGAGTTTTTCCTCGTGGATCATCTGGCTCACAAATTAGCTTTTTGCATGGTAACACCGCAGGATCGTCCGATCGTAATCACGCTGGCAATTTCCATTATGATTATTGCTATTATGTGTCCGATTATGAGTTTTATTGCAACGCTGCTGTTTAAAAATGCCGGAAAGGAATTCGTTGCTGTCTGGCTCCAGACCACGTTTTTAAACTTCCCGGTTGCCTTCTTCTGGCAGCTCATGTACTGCGGACCCTTCATCCGTTTTCTGTTCCGCAAACTGTTTCCGGAAAAATAAGAAAAGATATCCACAAAGGCGAACCGCTTTTCCCCTCTCTTTCCACAATTTCTGTGGACAGACGGTGCAAAATGGTTCGCCTTCTGTGGATATCTTTTGTTTTCTTCCGGGATTACTCCTGCGGTACCGGATTGGATACGCTGACTACATGATCATACCAGGTTCCTTTTTTACCAATGATCGCAACATTGAAATCCTCGTCCAGTTTTTCTACCGGGATATCAAAGCCGTACACTTCATCTGTGGTTCCGTCAGAATACGTTACCTCATCTGTGGTCGGCTCGATCAGCTCTGCGCCGTCTGCCTGTGCTTCTTCTTTTGTTCCCACAAAGACATTGACAATGTTTTGGGATACCAGGCTGACGTGGATGGTCATTTTTCCGTCTTTTACCGTCAGGACACCTTTTCCTTCTTTTGCTTCATTGACATGGAACATATTGCTGTCTGTATTGAAGTCTGCCGTATACGTACCGTCTTCCAGCTCTGATGCGCTGCTTTCTCCTGCAGTCTCCGCTGCCGATGCGCTTTCTGCTGAAACATCTGATGTGGATGTACTGCTCTCTGCCTTAGATGCATCCTGTACAGAAGCGGAAGATGCGTCTGCCGCAGAAGACGCAGATACTGCAGATGCAGAAGATGACGCTGCATCCTTTCCGCCGCATGCGCCGAGCATGGATACAGTCAGTGCTGCTCCAAGAAAAAGAACTGCCAATTTTTTCTCATAATAAAATTCCTCCTTGTATCACCTTGAAGCGGATCTTTTTCATCCGCTCAACTTAAAATCCGACAGCACACTGAGTCTCTTCAGCCGTACTGCCGGATCTTATTTTACTCTATTTTACGTTCGGAATACAACCCCTAATTATTCAGCATCGTCCTGAACGCCGTTGCCGTCCATAGCTGCCTTGGTGTGCTGTACATACAGCTGCTCAACAGCATCAATTCTTCCAAGACCTTCGATCTGAGTGTCGATCTCGTCGAATGCACCGGATGCCTCAAACTGGCTCTTCCAGGAATCCTCATCCTCGCCTGCCATATCGTTGTTTGCGTGGTCACCTGCAACAACCATCAGCGGACGAAGAATTACTTTCTTGTATCCGGCTGCTTTTACTGCCTCGATCACGTTCTCGCAAGCGGTCTCTTCCGGCTCGCCCTCAACGGTTCCGATGAATACGTTTTTGTATCCAAGAGTATCCATCTGTGTCTGCATCTGGCTGTAGGTTACTTTTGCAGTGTGGGAAGTACCATGTCCCATAAATACGAAAGCAGTGCCGTCCTCTGCTGCTGCATCCAGACTGTCATAATTTGCAGATTTTACTGCCTGTGCCGTGATTGCTTCTGCAACGGCCTGTTTGTCCTCGTTGATTACGGTAGCGTCACTTCCAACCTCGCCAAGCAGCGGCTCTGCGATGGTTACGGACTCAAATTTATCTTTATAGCCATCTACTGCTTCTTTCAGCTCGTCGTACTCTGCGCCGTGCATCAGGTGAGTTGGCTGAATAATCAGTTTTTTCACGCCATTGCTTACGGCTCTTTCCAGTGCCTGATCCACGTTGTCGATCTTCTCGTCATCGCGGGCCTGTACATGGTTGATGATGATCTGTGCAGTGAAGGCACGTCTTACGGACCAGTCCGGATATGCAGCCTGCAGAGCTTTCTCAACGCCTCCGATATCCTCAGCACGGCTGTCGTTGAAGGAAGTACCAAAGCTTACAACCAGAAGCTCATTCTCACCGATCTCGTCTCCGTTTAACGGATCATCCTTGGAAGCATCACCTGTGTCTCTTCCGAAGTAATCCGGATCTGCGTTCTCTCCTTCTACAAGTTCCTTCTGCGCGTCTGTCAGGGCATCCCATGCCTCTTTTGCTTCTTTGCACTGCTCGTCGGTGTTATCATTTCTTTCCTGTACATAAATTGCGTCAATCAAAGCTGCCACTTTATCTGCTGCCTCCTGGTCTGCATCTGCGGATACCTCTTCAGATGCAGAAGATGCGCTTACGCTGCTGCTTGCTGCTGTGGTGTCTTCCTCAGATGCGGAAGATGCACTTACGCTGCTTGTTGCTGTGCTGCTTGCGCTGCTGCTGGATGCGTTGCTGCTTCCGCATGCGCCGAGCATAGATGTTACCATAGCTGCTGAAATTAAAGCGACTACAAGTTTCTTTTTCATTTTTGTTTTCCTCCCATTTGCTGGTATCTTTGCAACAACCAATATCGGGGACGTTTTACATTTCAAACTATGAAAAACACGCTCCGCGAGTTTCTCAAGTTATCGCGGCAGTCGCTAAGGTCTCGTGCAAGCACGGACTTTGGCTTGTTGCCCGCGTAAATAGAAAGAAGCCCTTTCGTTTTTCAACGAGGGGCTTCCAGTATTTTCATCACACAGAAAACCATCTCACCCGCTGTGGGGCAAATGTCCGCTTTCCTGTTTTGTACTGCCAGTTCCTCGTGGCACGAACGTAACGTTCCTGTACTGCGAAAGGCAGGTCTCCCGGCTCATTGCTTCAGGATTTGACTCCAGCGCATCGGTCTCCTTCCCGGTTTCCCAGTGGATCATTCCCCTGCTTGCAAAATACGGTGACGAGTTCGTGCAGGATTCACACCTGCTTCCCTTTTCACCGGACACGTATGTCCGACACCTTACACATCGATATTTAATTGTCTTTTCTTTAACGACTGTTAGTGTAGCACATCGTCTTTTCTCTGTCAAGTGCTGTAAAATCAGGAAATCCGGCCATTTTCCATTTCATATACCACATCCGCGACGTTCATCGTGGACACTCTGTGCGATACGAGCACAATGGTTTTCTCTTCTGCCGATTCTTTCAGGGATTTCAGAATAATTCCTTCATTTAAGGAATCAAGATTCGATGTCGGCTCGTCCAGCAGGATCATGGATGCGTCATGCAGGAATGCCCGCGCGATACCGATCCGCTGTTTTTCTCCGCCGGACAGCGTATCGCCGAGTTCTCCGACTTCGGTGTCGTAGCCATTTGGCAGTGTCATGATGAAATCATGTATGGACGCCTTCTTCGCCGCCTCCATAATTTCTTCCCGCTTCGCGCCGGGTTTTGCAATAGCGATATTGTTCGCAATCGAATCGTGGAACAGGTGTGTCTCCTGCGTCACATAGCTTTCCATATCGCGCAGATGCTTTGTCGGGATTTTGCGGACATCGGCTCCGTCCACGGAAACGCGCCCCGTCTGGACATCCCAGAAGCGCATCAGAAGTTTTAAGATCGTCGATTTTCCGGAACCGCTCGCGCCGTGGATGCCGGTGATTTTTCCCGGTTCCAGTTTCAGCGAATACTGATCCAGAATCGTCTCGTCTTCGTAGGCAAACGTTACATTCTGCGCCTCGGCTCCTGCAAATGCGTGGTCACCGCCGGATGCCGCATCTCCCGGAATTTCCTCCACCAGCGGCGCTTCCTCGAGAAGGGAAAGCACACGCTCGCCGCTTGCCAGCGTCTGATTCAGGTTATTCGACAGGCTGGACAGCGCCACGACCGGGCCGAAGGAACCCATCATCGCGACTGTGCAGGTCAGGACTCCCTCAAATCCGATCCCGCCTTTCGTGTAAAGATAGATCGTCAGTGCCAGCATGCCGAACGATGCCAGAAGAATCACCATGTTGGTGACAGACCGCTGGGAGCCTTCCATGCGGCTTAAGTTTTCCTGCACAGAAGCCAGTTCTTTCGACCGCCCTGACATCTGCTCTTTCCGTTTTTCGCCCTGTCCGTACTGAATCGTCTCGTCGAGGCCACGCAGGAATCCAGCACGAAGCTGTTCAGCTCGCCAAAGCCTGTCCGGAACTCCATTCCTTTCTGGCTTCCGCGCTTTCCGTTCCACATCGGGATCACAACGCCGACCGTCAGATACGCCGCAAGTGCAAGCAGCCCTGCCAGAACATGGTATCTTCCAATGAAGCATACCATAATCAGAGAAGTTAATGCTGCAATCGCAATCGGGGAAATCGTATGCGCATAGAATACTTCCAGAAGTTCGATATCGGTTGTGATAATCGAAATCAGATTTCCTTTGTCCCGTCCTTCCAGCTTCGCCGGGCAGAGCTTCCGCAAAGCTGCAAACACTTTATGGCGGATGATCGCCAGCAGTTTAAAAGCAATAAAGTGGTTGCAGTACTGCTCCGCATAATGCAGAATGCCGCGCAGCACCGCGATCACGATCATCACCGTGAGTATCGTTTTTACCGGGGTATGTACAAGCCACATGTTTTGCACCGAAAGGCTCGTCCCTGCCGCGCCCGTCAGTAAGCCATGCACGATGACCTGTCCTGCCAGAATCGTCAGGAAGATCGCACATAAATATCCCATTGTTCCAAGAATAATTGCCGCCATCATAATATGAAGCAATGGCTTCACCAGCCCGATCAGGCTTCCCATAATCCGGAGGGCGCTTCTGCGTTTTGCTGTATTTTTCTTCTCGTTCATCATGCATTCCCCTCCTTTCCATAGTTTTCCAGTACCATCTGGCTGTCGTACAGATGACGGTATGCGCCGTTCTGTTCCATCAGTTCCGCATGCGTTCCACGCTCGCAGATGGTACCGTTTTTCAGGAAATAAATCTGATCTGACTGTACGACGTTCGCAAGGCGGTGGGAAATCAGCAATACCGTTTTCGTCTTTGCGAGTTCATGAATCACATTCATGATCAGCTCTTCACTCTCGACATCAATATTCGATGCGGCTTCATCAAAGATATACACCGCACTGTCGCTCCGAAGCAGCGCCCGCGCAATCACAAGACGCTGGCACTGGCCGCCGGAGAGGTTTCCTGCTTTTCGAGAAGCCCTGTCTGCAGTCCGTTCTGTGTCTGTAAGAATCCCAGCAGATTGACTTTCTGCAGAACCGCCTCCATCTCCTCCTTCGTCGCATCCGGTTTCGCCATGCGCAGGTTCTCTTCTACGGTTCCTTTAAATAAGTAACTGTTGTGGCGGACCAGAACAACGTGCTTCATCAGATCCGTCTCAGCGACTTCCGAGAGCGGCACACCGCCCAGGGTGATGCGCCCTGTATATCCACGGTTCTTTGCCGCAAGGATACCCGCAATCGTACTCTTTCCGCAGCCGGATTCGCCGACCAGCGATACAAAACTGCCCGCCGGGAGTGTAAGGTCAATGCCTTTTAAGATTTCCCGGTCTTCTTCATAGGAAAAATGCACATCCTCCAACACAACATCCAGCGGTCCGTCCGGCAGCGTCCGTTCTCCCGCCTGCGGCTCCGGCAGATCAAGGATTTTGAAAATCTTGTCACTCGCCGCCATGCCGTTCATCGCAATGTGGAAGAACGATCCGAGCAGACGCAGCGGCAGGAAAAACTCACTCGCCAGCAGCACAATGCAGAGCGTGCCGGACACGGTGAGGTTTCCTTTCAGAAATTCCGATACCGCCACCGCCATGCCAACCGCCGCGCCGCCGTATGCTACGATGTCCATCACGCTCGTTGAGTTGAGCTGCATCGTCAGAACTTTCATCGTGATCCGGCGGAAGTTCTGGGATTCCACATCCATCTCGTCGGCTTTCTGCTGGTCGGCCTGATAAATTTTTAATGTCGTCAGACCCTGCAGATTTTCAAGGAAGGAATCGCCAAGGCCGGTGTAAATGCTCCAGTATTTGTTCAGCAGCTTCTTCGCAATCTTCTGCACAACCACAATCGAAATCGGGATCAGCGGCACACAGATCAGAAGAATCACGCTCGCTTTCATGCTCACCCGGCAGAGGATCACAAACAAGGTGAGCGGCGCAATCAGGCTGTAGAACAGCTGCGGAAGATACTTTCCAAAATAGGTTTCGAGCTGCTCCACGCCTTCCGTGGATACCTGTACGACCTCCGAGGATGATACCTGTTCGCTGTAGGATGCCCCCAGTTTCAGCATTTTCTCATAAATTTTCTCACGCAGAATCCGTTTCACATCCACACACGCAAGATACGACGACCGCGCGCCCATCCGCTCGCAGAAAAAGCGGATCACAACAACAATTGCCAGTGTAAAAATCGTCCGTTTCACAGCCGCTGCCGTTACCGCACCATACACGACCCATTCCAGCAGATCGGCGATCGTAAATACCGCGATCACCTGCGACAGAAGCGCCGCCCACTGCCACAGAATCGTGTACACGATATACTTTTCGCGTGGGACAGCAGCCCCACCAGTCTTGTTTTAATCATAAGTACCTCTCTTTTATGCTTTTGCTTTTCGCTTCTCTCTCATGCTGCAGATTAAATGCCAGATAGCTAAAATCGGATGATACAGCAGCATCCTCGGCCCCGAAAACCGCATAACGGCGCGGATCTTTTCCCGCATTTCCGGCTTGTAGCAGTGTGCTTTGCAGTTTGCGCAGAATGTTTTCTGTTCCATGAAGGGACATTTCTGGCTCCGCTGTTTTGCATAGTCCGCTAATTTCTGACATTCCGGACACATTCCGCCGGATGCATGCCCCTCTTTTCCATGGTTCTTCCGGCAGTACAGGCGGATCATCTCTTCCACGACGTACTGTTCTTTCTGCCGCTTTTTTCTACTTTGTTCATTTTGTTTCTCCTAGGATATGATCTTCTATTTTTACGGTTTTGACCCGCAGGAAGAAATACAAAATATGGCACATCCATACCACAGCAATACAGATTCTTCCGATCGCACATTCTTCATAGCAAAAAAGCCGATCGCCATCACAACCGTTACCATCCCGATGATTTTACATTTCGTTCCTACCGTCATCGCCCGATGCTGTACGAAGCTGTCGAGATGCTTCTTATATAATTGAGTTCCAATAAACCAGCTGTGCAGCCGTTCCGAACTTTTCGCAAAGCAGAACAGGGTCGCCATATAGAATGGAACTGTCGGCAGAATCGGAAGCACAATGCCGATGGTGCCAAATCCCAGGCACAGAAAGCCGAGTATAATCCAAAAAATTGTCAGTGGATTTCTCATCATTTTCCTCCTTTCTTATCGAATAATAAATAGAAAAATAGCCGCCCATGGTTCTTGGCGAATACATGAGCGGTTAGTTATCACTTACGCTAGTTATAGATTAACATTGTTTGCCTTTCGTGTCAAACACATTTCACTCCTTAGAGAACACTTTGCAATCGTAGGGCAGTATCCTCGCGCACCTCCTTATTTTAACTCATGCTCCCACGAGGTGAGTGACCATTTCCTTTTTCTTTTCCGATGACTCGCGTCAAATTTCCATTCTTTCTTCTGCTAAGATAGCAGCGATCGTATCTGATATTGTGCTACCGTATGGCGTATTTCAACCTTTGTTCCCCTAAAGGAGCGACCGTCCTAACGAGTTATGACACCTACTGTATTTTGATTTCAATCCACGCTCCCGCGAGGGGAGCGACACTAATTGGAGATCTTTTCGGACGATTACAATATTATTTCAATCCACGCTCCCGCGAGGGGAGCGACGTGTATTATTATATCACAATACCCTCCCTTTGTATTTCAATCCACGCTCCCGCGAGGGGAGCGACTACAGTACCGTTGATTGTCAGGTAATCACCTACATTTCAATCCACGCTCCCGCGAGGGGAGCGACGTATCTGCTGCAGCTTTGCTTCGCTGATTGTTTCCTTATTTCAATCCACGCTCCGCGAGGGGAGCGACGGATTTCACTTGGCTTCTCAACAACATCGCAAAGATTTCAATCCACGCTCCCGCGAGGGGAGCGACTATTTTGCCGCCAGATAACAGGCTCCATCATAAGCGATTTCAATCCACGCTCCCGCGAGGGGAGCGACCTTCTTTTTCTTTGCATAGGACGGCTCACTATAATTTCAATCCACGCTCCCGCGAGGGGAGCGACTGTATGGTTCTTCCATTATAAAAGACCATAGTCTATTTCAATCCACGCTCCCGCGAGGGGAGCGACTGTATGGTTCTTCCATTATAAAAGACCATAGTCTATTTCAATCCACGCTCCCGCGAGGGGAGCGACAGTTCTGCCGGTAACTGCAGCGTAAACTGTACCCGCATTTCAATCCACGCTCCCGCGAGGGGAGCGACTTTTCGCTTCTACTGCACTATATTTTTCGTACAATTTCAATCCACGCTCCCGCGAGGGGAGCGACCATATTGCGCAATATGTGATATATTATAACCATAATTTCAATCCACGCTCCCGCGAGGGGAGCGACTATTACTGGGTTAGTATTGCTTTTATTTTCTTTAATTTCAATCCACGCTCCCGCGAGGGGAGCGACAAGATATTTGCGAATGGCTGGAAGATAATTTATTAATTTCAATCCACGCTCCCGCGAGGGGAGCGACGAGTACATATTCACGCTAATGGTACAACAAGTCAGATTTCAATCCACGCTCCCGCGAGGGGAGCGACGGTTGTGGAAGAGCAGGAGTTTGCAGAGGGTAAATTTCAATCCACGCTCCGCGAGGGGAGCGACTGAGAAATCCCCGGTTGCTGCAGAAAGCTGTTTCTATTTCAATCCACGCTCCCGCGAGGGGAGCGACCACAGCACGATGCTAACGCCGCCGAGAATCAGCGATTTCAATCCACGCTCCCGCGAGGGGAGCGACTTGCGAGAATAATTATTATCCGCTTTTCCGTATCATTTCAATCCACGCTCCCGCGAGGGGAGCGACGAACAACATTCTACGGTGCTGTTATGACGATATCATTTCAATCCACGCTCCCGCGAGGGGAGCGACCGGTGTCTCGCCAACGGTTTTCTTGCCTTATTGGCAATTTCAATCCACGCTCCCGCGAGGGGAGCGACCTGCAAAAACCATTGGCGCACCTACTCCCTGCAGATTTCAATCCACGCTCCCGCGAGGGGAGCGACCATGGTCATTCCGTGTTTAATATCCGTTGTTTCTTTATTTCAATCCACGCTCCGCGAGGGGAGCGACTATCCGGTGTAATATAAGTATAAAGATGTTATACGATTTCAATCCACGCTCCCGCGAGGGGAGCGACTGGTGTAAACTATCATTAGACAGGAGGTGAAAATATTTCAATCCACGCTCCTGCGAGGGGAGCGACCGACTTTACGGTTTCTGGGCTGTCTGTATCGCATATTTCAATCCACGCTCCCGCGAGGGGAGCGACTTCTGCGTTCCGCGGATCGCGGCTGAGTATTGCTATTTCAATCCACGCTCCCGCGAGGGGAGCGACTGGGCGGAATACCGGATCTGTGCTGCGGAGATGGATTTCAATCCACGCTCCCGCGAGGGGAGCGACAACGATCTCATCAAATTCTTCCAGATCGGAGAAAATTTCAATCCACGCTCCCGCGAGGGGAGCGACTATGGATCCTCTGAATGGGGAGGAGATCTTAAAATTTCAATCCACGCTCCCGCGAGGGGAGCGACGAGCTCTTAGCGGTTCCTATCAAGGTAGTGACTGGATTTCAATCCACGCTCCCGCGAGGGGAGCGACTCATCAGCCTCCAGACAATCAATCTCATGCTTAAGATTTCAATCCACGCTCCCGCGAGGGGAGCGACGTGATACTCCCCTGTCTACTGTAAACTTAACTGAATTTCAATCCACGCTCCCGCGAGGGGAGCGACATCACCCCTTTCTAATGTGTTCCATCATTCTATAAGATTTCAATCCACGCTCCCGCGAGGGGAGCGACTTCAATTTTATCTAAAATTCACCCTATGTTTTTAACCATTTCTCACAACGCTTCATCTTTCTCCTCCTTCCCTTTCCATTCTTTTCTTCCCCATCTTCTCAATTCCAGCACCTTTTGTGCACTTTTTCAGGTGCGAATCTCCCGGGCTTTTTCTGTGTACTACCGATTCGCACCTAAAAAATCAACACCTGATCTATAGCTGTACCACGTTCTACACCGATATGTTCAACTTTAGTTTTATAATTGTTTCCCAGATAATAAAACCGAAGACTGTCTTTTTCTTCATCGATAATGTCTGCTAAAATAGATTTTAATACAATACACTGTGCATTATCCAATATACATTCGAATACAGAATTTTGCACCCGTCTTCCGTAGTTGGTACATTGTTTGGCGACTTTACGTAAACGTTTTTTCCCCGCATCAGTTTCCGTATTGACATCATATGTGATCAATACCAGCATCCTCCCACCTCACTTCCACAAAAATACAGGATAGCTGTCCAGATCCCCTCGCAGATATCTTGCGAGCAGCATCGCCTGCACATGAGGAACCATTCCCCATTCCACTTTTTCGTTTAGATAGGGATGCATAATTGTTTCTTTTTTCTTATTCTGCCACTCTGTCAGCAGTTTCTTTCGAAGTTCATCGTCCATCAAAACTGCGCCATTTTCTTTTCTGGTAAATTCTTTCCATTGACGATTTTCTTATTAACAAGTGACAGCACAAAGCGATCCGCCATAACAGCTCTAAGTTCTTCAATCATATCCAGTGCCAGCGAAGCTCTGCCCGGTCTTTCGGTATGCAGATAGCCCATGTAAGGATCCAGACCGACCCCTTCCAACGCCGCTGCAATATTATTCGTCAGAAGCGTATACACAAATGACAGCATTGCATTCATGTTATCCATAGGCGGTCTTTTGTTCCGCCCTTCAAACTTGAAATCTTTCTTCTGCTGCAAAATCAATTCGTCAAACACGCCAAAATAAACACTTGCTGCTTCACCCTCAAATCCTCTTAACTGCTCTTTTGACTCACAATTTTGAATCAGCTTCAAAGAATTTTTCAGATTCATAGACGCCGTTTTGACCCGCTCCGCATCAATCTGCATTCCGTGGTCTCGCACCGCTCGTTCCAGTACCCATCTTGCATTGTATACTTTTCCCAGAATACAATTTTTCGCAATTTCAAGACTGATTTTCGAATCCATGCAGCTATTGTATTGCTGTTCCCGCAGAACAATATTTCCTTTTGTTTTTCCCGTTACTCTAGCCAGAAACTTTCCTTGTGGTGTCAGAAAACACAATGCTATATTTCGATCCGAGCAAGCTCCCATTAACGCCGGACTTACTCCACGATAACCAAAGGATACAATACTCTCCAAATTATGCAGCGGCAATCTTCCGAGTTCTTTATCATCCTCATAGATAACAATATTTTCCCCGTCAAGTCCCAGATAACTGTTCTCAGAAGTAACATACAACGTATTTAATAGCTTTTTCATTCCTCTTCCTCCAGTCTCTGTTCGATATAGGTTTTCACTGAAACCGTCTTATTCAGTTTCGGAAGGCAGATGTCCTTTAGTGAACATGCATTACATGCTTTGCTCGGTTTCACTTTTGGTGTATACTTTCGTGCATAATATTGATGCATTTCCGCCAACATATGAATTACTTCTTCCCGCAATTCTTCTGTAATTTCTATCTGCTCCCGTCTTCTTGTTTCGCCATAGAAAATTGCTCCCTGCGCCACTCTGGTCGAAAACATTTCCTCCAGACATAACGCCTGTGCCACCACCTGAAGCTTGTCTTCTTCCGTAAGCTTAGGTTTGCCTTTCTTGTATTCCACAGGAAACACAGAATACAATCCTCTATGTCCATGCAGTTGAATTCCATCTTCACACTTCTGGAATTCAACTACATCACACTCCCCGCTGATCCCAAGTTCTCTCGAAGAAACCGGCAGCGCACGAACAATAATCGTATCTTTCCGTTTTTCTGTCAAATAAGGATCGTGTGCCTTTTTATGCATTAGTTCACCCGTGACGGTATGTACGTTTTCAGCCCACTGCTGCTCCACATGAATCAATGCCCATTGTCTTCGGCAGAATTTGAAATGCTGAATTCCGGATATCATCAGATACTCATCTTCTGTATATTCCATCAGACCATCCTTTTCACCTGAATTGACTCAGGAATGTCTTCTTTGTGCAAAGTAACTGTATAGTCCTGATATTTTCTTGGATATTCTACATCTTCCTTTCTTTTTACTTCTACCGCGTCAAATAACTTATATGCAGGGCAGTCACCAAGTTCTTTACTATGCTTGAATACAATCAGTTCACGAACCGCCATTTTGCCTCTCGCTGCAGAATGGTCATGCTCAAACATATTGATAATTGCTTCCCACAGCAAATCAAGATCTTCTTCTGTAAATCCCGTTACTTTACGGGCAAGGTTTGCTGAGATGAATCCTTCCGCACGGTATAATGCATAAGGTACAATACTTTTACGCCCTATCTCTGTGTTTTTATCTTCTGCATCCTTTTCCGTTGTGATGGCAACTCTGGTAATTGTAACTTCCTGACTGATAATCGGATCAATACTGCGTGCAAATCCAATCTGCACCGGGCCTCTTACCTGACCACAGTTCAGTGATGCTTTCACAAAGGTCGTCATGACCGCACCAAAGGTTCGGATATCGAAAAAGTGATCACACATATAATTTCTTAATTTTACATCTGCATCCGGATCATTTCTTTTCAATTTTTTCAGTTCTTCTGTCACTTTTTTGTCTTCTGTTTCATTGACCCCCACCGATACGCATGCTTCCCGATCACCTCGGTTAAGCGGAACATCTTTTTTAATATAGATTTTATAGCCATCCTCGTCTTCTTTTACGGTTTCAACATAATTTCTGATCTTTCTTTTCAGGCACACATCTGTAACAAGACCTAAGCCACTTTCAGGGTCAACACGCGGCATATTTCCAGCATCTGGATCTCCGTTTGGGTTGCCATTTTCCACATCAAACAGTATTACAAATTCATATCTGTTTTTGATTACATCACTCATTTATTTTTCCTCCTGTTTTTCATTTTTGCTCTGTTTCTGATGATAATAGCCCAAAATAAATTTTCCCTGTTCTTCCAATGATAATCTTTTTGGAAAATATTCTACTTCTTCGAAAATTTCTCTCAGTCTATCCTCATAATATTTTGCCAATTTGGTTTATCTCTTTCCAATTTTCGTATATGACTGTTTTTCAATCTCATCAAAATCGGAAATACCATCGCTGGCGTTACGCAGGCAGAGTTAAAATAACGATCTCGAATGGTAGATTTTATTTCTTTGTTCGTATTTATCTTATTCGCACCAATCTGAATTGCCTCCAAGATCGAAAAAGCCTGTCCTAATTTAAAAGCAACATCATTACTTGTTTTTCCTGAATTCATACACGCTTCGCCTTCCTCCCATTTGTAATTTTTAATAAGATACGCTTTTATAATCGCTGCTCTTCCCCAGGTTACATCTCCCTGATCGGAACGTATTCTTATCAATGTATCAATATACAAGCTTGCCGGATATCTGTTATCCGAAAGAATTGCCTCCAGCACCATTGCTGCCATATGGCAATAGCCTTTTTGTTTTTGGTTCTTTGATTGATTGTCTCTTGTAGCAAATCATCGACCCAAGATAATCTATTTCATCCTTTTTCAGTTTGGGAATATTAAGCCGCTGGTAATGTTTTTCCAGATTTTCCAACATATTTCCAATGAATTTTCATAGAAAAATCTCACGGACAATCTTGCTGCATTTGGTGACAGACACAAAACATAAAATTTCTGATCCTTATTGATTTTTATATCTTTTACGTCTATATATTGCCCTTCTGTAAGCTTTTCCAATATGTCATGCACGATATCCTCATTATCCTTCGTTGGATTCAGAAATGTAGAAAAGAAATCCTGATATTCTGTTTTAGCTCCTTCCGCCCAATAAACAACCATGGACTCACCTAATGAGAATTTATACTTTTTTTGCGTCAAAAGATAATTCAACGATGTAGTATAAGCAAATTCTGCATATTTTCCAACAGGTGCATTGTAACTTTGTGTTTTTCCATAGGATTCAAACGCTTTTTCATTAAATGAAATCAACGAAGCTCCACTGCTCTGTGCACCTGGAATACCTTTAATATTTTTATGAATTCTGGAAATTTCATCCAAATTTCCTGTCACAAGACAAATTCCGGTTGCTTCTCCCTGTTTCTGATCCTGTGTCTTTTCCCATGCTTTCTGAACTTCCTCATCCTCCTGCGCATATTTCCCATTTACCCAGAAAATCAGATTGCCTCCTTCTGTCAGCTCCTCCCATGTTTCGGCAACTACTGGATTTTCCTTGGCCTGCTCTGGTTTCCAGCTTTCAAAGAATGCACAAATTGCATTTGCAGTTTCTCCCTGACTATTCTGTAATATCTGCAGATGTTTTTCTTTCGTCGCCTGAAAACATTCCTGCATTCTTTTGCTTGTTCCATCTTTGTCGATCCCTAACATGTATTTGGAATTGTCGCATAGAAAGTTAGCAGCTACACCTGATGATCGTGTTACCATCGTCGGCACAAATAACGGCTGCGGACTTAATATTGTTTTTTTCCTGCCTGCACTTCTCTTTTCAAACTTAAAATAGCCTGAATTTTTCCATCGCATGACAATTGAATCCCATAAGAAATTTTTTCTGTGCACCATCCTCGCCTTGAAATCTTTCCTTGTTTTTCCAGGTCTTCGTAATACTTGACCAATGCTTGAAGAATCATCGTATCACCTCACAATTCCGTAAATCAATGACACCCTTTCGCATAACCGCTCGAAAAAACATTGGTTCAATGTTCTCTGGATCGGAATAATCCATGCCGAAAAGCATCAGTCCCATATCTTTTTCCTCTACATTCTCATACGCAGTGTGAATCTTCTCTTCTCCGCATAACGCAAAATGCGCCGGAAATTCTCGGCAACCAAAATAGGGCATGTGATAACATTCCCCTCTCTTGAGCCTTCGAAGCATAATGTCTTTAAATTTGCCTGGATTATCCGTTTCATTGGCCTTGTCCGTCATCTCAAAATGAGCTTCTATCACGTACTCTACATCTGTCAATATCACAGAAGCTCTCTGTACAATGTCCTGTTTTGTACTGATATACAATGGTTTTTCTGCTCCATTATATACTTCAAAAACCTTGCTTGCCAATGCCTTACTTTTTACTTCATTTCTTCGAACGCTGGTAAAACGAATCGGCTTATTCACATAGATTCGATCAATTTTCCATCTCAGGCCCGGATGCCAATAGATGGCCTCCAGGATGCCTCGCGCTGCGGAAGGTGTCATCACGTCGTAAGAATATCTTTCTACTTTTAACTCTGGTCTTGAAAAAAGTGCATAATCTCCCCATACTTTAACTTTTACTCCAATTCCCATAGGCGTTTCCTCTTTTCCTTGTTGTCAGACTTATGTCTTTCTTCCATTTTGCACTTGTATTATTATGTTTTCATAATACAATACCTTCTTCTGTAATTCAATTCAAATTTTACATAAAAATGTATTGAAATTTTTATGTATTTTGATTATAATAATCTTCGACAGGATCTCCATCCTGCGGATTGAAAAAATACATTTTTTGTAGTGAAAAAACGAGAGGGAATGGAAAGTTTAAATGCTTCCATTCCCTCTCGCTTTCTCATACAAATAATGCTTTTCCCAGTTCAACTGACAAATCCAGTCCCATTTCTTCTGTATAACGTTTCAGATCTGTCAATTCATAAAATCTTTTACATCGCCTGAAACTTCTCTTACGATTCCTGCTTCATAAAATTTTTCACACTCATTTTTCCGAATATTAATACAAAATTGTCCGGCTTTTCGCATATTACTT
>ENA-OQDF01000015-OQDF01000015.1-human-gut-metagenome-genome-assembly--contig:-NODE-15-length-47475-cov-5.079116_pt1 | contig 47475 bp, 56 predicted proteins | sample MGYA00242769_ERZ504597 | MGnify/ENA primary metagenome ERZ504597 (study PRJEB26092, sample SAMD00036305) | human gut metagenome | host: Homo sapiens | study: EMG produced TPA metagenomics assembly of...
ATCAAAGTATGCATATTTATAAGAATCGTTGAAATAGAATTTATCCCTTTCCATAACAACATATTATGTCTGCTGCTGTGCACGGCTGCTTTTTTGTCAATCCGTCCTCTACCCCAATGTAGTAATTGCACAATCAGTCATATCCACACCGCAGCTTCCTATAAATGCACGGTCAAAGCTATACTGCTTGATCACTTCTATCGTTGCAGCTCCCATAAATCCGTTTACTGTCTGGTACATTGTTCCCCCGGTACCGATTGCAGTAATAGACGGATTTGTGGCAAGAATCTGCAGGATATCTATCATATTACTCACCACTACCACACGCATATTTGACGCAGCAAGAAGCTTTGCCAGTTCAATATTTGTGGTAGAAATATCAAGGAAAATTGTTTCGTTATTCTTGATCAGTTTAAATGCTTTGGCTGCAATTGTTCTCTTTTTGTCAAGGTTAAACTGGCGTCTGTCTACTACATCTCTCTTCAGCGGATAATCCTGTGAAAGGATTGCGCCGCCGTAGGTTCTCTTTAATTTACCGGCGTTTTCAAGAATCTTAAGATCTTTTCGGATACAGTCTTCTGTGACCTGAAACATCTCACTTAATTCCTTAACCTTGACTTTTCCGTTTTCACGAAGGCATTTCTCTATTGCGCTTTGTCTTTCCTCAGTAAACATAGCCCCCTCTTTCCTCATCCATTCATGATAACCTGTATCTTTCAGTGAATCCTGTTTTCTTCACTGTTCATCTCCAGGTGTGATATTGTTATTTCGGAATTCCTATTCTGTAAGTTTTGGATAATGACATTTTACAATATGACCCGGTGCAATTTCAACAGGTGTCGGCACCTGTGTCTTACATTTTTCTGTACAATGTGGGCAGCGTGTATGGAACAGACAGCCACTCGGCGGATTACTCGGACTTGGAAGGTCACCTTTCAGAGTAATACGCTCTTTCTTCACTTCCGGATCCGGGATCGGAACTGCGGAAAGAAGTGCTCTTGTATATGGATGTCTCGGGTTTGCATACAGTTCTTTCTTCGGAGCTGTCTCTACGATCGTACCCAGATACATAACACCGATCCTGTCTGAAATCATCTCAACGACACTCAGGTCATGGGAAATGAACAGATAGGTAAGATTAAAGTCTTTCTGTAACTGCTGCAGAAGATTTAATACCTGCGCCTGGATAGAAACATCAAGGCAGATACCGGTTCATCTGCAATGATCAGCTTTGGCTGCACTGTCAGCGCTCTGGCAATTCCGATACGCTGGCGCTGACCACCGGAGAATTCATGCGGGTAACGCTCTCCATGAGACGGGCTTAATCCTACAGTGCCGAGAAGTTCATGTACTTTCTTAAGACGCTCTCCTGCACTCATATTTGTGTGGATCAGAAGTGGCTCACCGATAAGATCCTGAACTTTCATTCTCGGATTCAGGGAACCATATGGATCCTGGAAAACCATCTGAATATCAGAACGCAACGGACGCATTTCTTTCTCGGAAGTCTGGAGATTTCTTTTCCTTCAAACCAGATCTCACCGGAATCCGGTGTGATCAGATGATCGATCAGTTTACCTGTCGTAGATTTCCCGCATCCGGACTCACCTACCAGAGAGAAAGTTTCACCCGGATAGATATCGAATGATACATCATTTACAGCATGGACAAATTTCTTCTTGCTGAACATTCCTCCGTTTGCCTGGAATGTTTTCTTCATATTCTTTACTGATAATAACGGCTCGCTCACAGGTTACGCCTCCTTTCCGGTTTTGTTGAGCAGATGACATCTGCATTTTCTGGTGCCTGCTTCGTTGATATCTGCAAGCTCCGGCTCCTGCTGATGACAGATATCCATTGCATATTTACATCTCGGTGCAAACTTACATCCTTTCGGCATTACGGACAGATCCGGTACGCTTCCCGGAATGGACGGAAGAGATTCCACACCACTTCCAAGTTTCGGTACAGAACCGATCAGACCCTGTGTATATGGATGTTTCGGATCTGCAAAAGTTCCTGCACAGGCGCTTCTTCTACGATTCGGCCGGCATACATAACAACAACTCTGGAACACATTTCAGCAACAACACCAAGGTCATGTGTAATCATCAGAATGCCTGTATTCTTCTTTGCCCTGATGTCCTCCATCAGCTCCAGGATCTGTGCCTGAATGGTAACGTCAAGGGCTGTAGTCGGCTCATCTGCGATGAGAAGCTCCGGCTCACAGGACATTGCCATAGCGATCATAACACGCTGGCACATACCTCCTGAAAGCTGGTGCGGATAACTCTTTAATGTCATATCCGGTTCAGGGATACCTACTGATTTCAGTACTTCGAATGCTCTGTTGTGCGCTTCTTCTTTGAGAAATTGTTATGGAGCAGGATTGCTTCTGTCAACTGTTTCTCAATTCTCATACATGGGTTCAGAGAGTTCATCGGCTCCTGAAAGATCATGGCAACTTCACGTCCTCTAATCTTTCTCATGCCTTTTTATCTTCTTTGAGAAGATCCTTGCCATTAAGCAGGATCTCACCGTTGGAAATCTTACTGTTTCGTGCCAGAAGTTTCATAATGGAGAGGGAAGTTACGGATTTACCGCATCCGGACTCTCCTACCAGACCAAGAATTTCACCCGGCTGAATGGAGAAGCTTACATTATTAACTGCTGTCACCCATGTTTTATCTCTTTTAAACTCCGTACGGAGGTTCTTTACTTCTAATAATTTTTCTGCCATGGTTTCTTCCTCCTAGTTCATCTTTGGATCCAGGGTATCTCTGAGACCGTCGCCCAGCAGGTTGAATGCCAGAACTGTAAGGAAGATCAGAATACCAGGGAACAGTACCATGTGAGGAGCTGTGTTCAGATAGTTACGTCCTGTGGAAAGCATGGAACCCCAGTCAGGCTCTGTAACGTTTGCACCGAATCCCAGGAAGCTTAAGGATGATGCAGCAAGGATCGCAGTACCTACACGCATGGTAAAGTTAACGATCATGGACTGAATCGTACCAGGGAAAATATGTACAAACAGGATTCTTGTGTTTGAGCATCCCAGGGAACGGGCAACCTCTACATAAGGAGCCTGCTTTACGGAAATCGTAGCGCTTCGTATGATTCGTGCGAAGGACGGCACTGTAAATACCGCAACCGCGATCATAACATTTACCATTCCCTGTCCGATGATGGCAACGACTGCGATAGCCAGCAGGATATCAGGAAAAGCGAAAAGTACGTCACAGCATCTCATAATCAGGGAATCGATAATTCCGCCGTAGAAACCTGCGATCAGTCCGAGAACAACACCGATAGCCGTACCGATGATCGTCGCTGTCAGCGCGCATGTAAGAGAAAGTCTGGTACCAACCATCAGACGGGAGAAAACATCCTGTCCGTATTCATTGGTTCCCCAGATGTGGCTGCGCTTGGCCCCTGCATCATAGCTGTGTAATCCGGTGCCTGCGGATCATACGGAACTACATACGGTCCGATGATTGCCATTAAGATAATAAATACTATAAATGCCAGAGAAATCACTGCTGTTTTTCTCTTCATGAATTTCTTGACAAATTCTTTGAACTTGCTCTGTGCCTTAGGGAGTTCTTCGGCAGCAGCAAGGTTAATGTTTGATGTTGTGTTCTTATCTGCCATCTTCTCTCCTCCTCTATTCATAACGTACTCTTGGGTTAATCACGCCATAAAGAACATCTACGATCAGGTTGATCAGGATATATTCTGTAGCAAAGAACAGAAGTAATGCCTGAACAACTTTGTAATCTCTCATCTGGATGGAGTCTACCAGAAGACGTCCAAGTCCGGGGATGGAAAATACCGTCTCTGCCATAACAGATCCGGAAAGGAGACCACCGATCTGAAGTCCGGCTACTGTTACGATCTCGATCAGAGAATTCTTAAATGCATGACGCATAACAACCAGTGATTCAGAAAGACCTTTGGCACGTGCGGTACGCACATAGTCCTCACGCATGGTCTCAAGCATGGAAGATCTGGAGAATCTGGCAAGTACGGCCATGATTCCTGCTCCCATTGTAAGTGATGGAAGAATATAGCTCTTCCAGGTTTCCAGTCCACTGGTTGGAAGCCATCCCAGGCTTACTGAAAAAAGCTGAATCAATTCCAAACCTAACCAGAAGCTTGGAACAGATATACCTGCGATTGCTATGATCATACCTATATAATCAAGAATTCTGCCATGAAATACGGCAGCGATGATACCGATTGCAATACCGATGATTGCAGCCCATATCATGGATGAGAATGTCAGCATGATAGTTGGTTTCAGTCTTGGTGCGATTGTCTCTACTACGGTTTTACCGTTTTTGATAGAGCTTCCCAGATCTCCTGTAAAAAGACCTTTCATATATTTACCATACTGTACAAGTAATGGCTCATCCAGTCCCAGCTGTTCACGTACAACTGCCACATCTTCCTTTGTTGCATCCTGACCGGCTACCAGTCTTGCCGGATCACCTGGAATCATATGGATAAACATAAATACTACGAATGAGATAACCAGAAGCAGCGGGATCGTGCTTGCCAAACGTTTACCTAAATAACGTCCCATATTTTTCCTCCTTATTATTTTCTTACCTGTTATTTATATTTGATGCTTTATAGCCAGAGAACTGCCATAGTAAATCTTATGGCAGTTCTCCGGTTCGAACATCTTTGTCCTGTATTCACACTGCCGTATCGGCAGTATTTTTATGGAATTGCTGCAATTTCAGATCAGACAGCCAGATTTATGTTCTTCGCAGCCTGTTCTCAACCCCATTACTTACTGTGCTAAAGTTGCATTTGCGAAGTTAAATGCTCCGTCCGGAGATACATATACGCCAGACAGATAAGATTTTGTAGAATAGATGATCTGGTCATTGCCAAGGAATAACCATGGGCATGCTTCCCATGCAATCTTCTGAGCATCACCATAGTATTTAGCCTGCTCTTCCTCGTTAGCTGTTGCAAGACCTTCGTCCATATCTTTATCAAAATCAGCGTCATTGAAGTATGCTGTGTTTGCACTTGTCGGAGGGCACATTGTGCTGTAAAGCAGGGAACGTAAAGAACCATCCATTGTGAAGTCAGATGCAGACCAGTTTACATACCACATATTGATCTCAGCATCTTCTTTGTCAACATAAATCTTGTCACTTACAGTTGCAGGCTCCATTGGCTGAACGTCAACTTCGATACCGATCTGAGCAAGCTGCTGGGAAATAAATGTCATACCTTTGATTTCCTGTGTTGTGTTATCGCCCCACAGAGTAAGTTTGAATCCGTCTTCGTATCCGGCTTCTTTCATAAGTTCTTTTGCTTTGTCTACATCATATGTGTAAGCTTCCTGTTCTTCATATCCACCGATGATAGATGGAACTACGGATGTAGCCGGTTTTCCGTATCCGGAATACATTAACTGGATGTATGCATCTTTGTCGATTGCATAGTTCATAGCCTGACGTACTTTTACATCGGAAAGCTGTTCCAGATCCATGTTCAGAGTTACATATCTCATGATGTTGGAGTCTGTTGTAAGGATGTTTACATCGTCTGTTCCTTTGATTGCTTCAATCTGATCAGATGGTGTAGGATAGATGAAATCTGCTTCACCTGTCTGAAGCATAGCTGTACGTGCACCTGCTTCCGGAACTTCTTTGATTGTTACAGTGTCAACGCCCGGTTTGTCTCCCCAGTAATCATCATTACGCTCGAAGCTTGTGTGGTCGCCTTCTTCCCATTCTGTACATACATATGGGCCGGTTCCGCATGGATGGTTCATGATATCATTGCCATACTCTTCAAGAGCTGCAGGGCTGATGATACAGAACTGTGTCATACGGTTGATAAATGGTGCCCATGCCTGTGTCAGTTTGATAACCAGTGTGTAATCATCCGGTGTTTCAATGCTGTCTACACGAGGTGTTTCAGATCCGTCTTCGTTAGTTACGATAAATGTTCTTCTCTGACGAAGGTTGTTGTCTTTGTTAACTACACGATCGTAGTTTGCTTTAACTGCTGCTGCATTGAAGTCTGTTCCGTCCTGGAATTTAACACCCTGACGAAGTTTGAAAGTATAAGTAAGAGAGTCATCGGAAACTTCCCATGATTCAGCAAGTTTGCCTGTTAATTCCTGGTTCTCATCAAAAGAAACCAGTGTCTCGTATACACCACGTGTAGCGGAGATTGCGTTTGTATCCGGAATGTTTGCCGGGTCCATGGAGCTTACGCTTCCTTCGATTGCGATCACCAGATCATTGTCGGATGATTTGGAATCTTCATTTGTGGCTTTGAGAATATAGCGTCATCATCTGCTGCAAATGCTGTAGCGGACATGGAAACTGTCATTACTCCTGCAAGAGCTGCTGCCATAACTTTTTGTACATTTTCATAGTTTTCTCTCCTTTTCTTTCTGTACATTGTTACTTAGTTACAATCACGAAGTTAATTTGGGGTACAAAAAAGTGTTTTTATATTTTTGCATCTTTGCAATGTATAAAAATCGTGCAGCAATCCATTTACTTACATGCGCCTTTGCATCTTCATAAAAACACTTTGTTGTTTAACTTGACTCCAGTATAGCAATCTGTTGTCGTATTGTCAATTATTTTGTCGTATTTTATATTATTTTGGTGGTATTATACCAATATTTGACAATGAAATTGGTATAAATCACTATGAATTAAGGATTATTTATTCTTGTTTGGTATTATTTGGCTATTATCAGATCTGTTTCTTCACATGAACCTGTAGCTGATTGTACGGGATTTCAATTCCATTTGCATCGAATGCTTCTTTGATCAGTTCATTAAGCCGCCACCTGGCAGGCCAGTATTTCTCCGTAGCCACCCACACACGCAGGCCCATGACCACTGCGCTCTCTCCAAGCTCATCTACAAACACCACCATTCCCTGGTCGTCTTTCGTATCTTCATCATTATGAAGGATTTCTTCCAGGATTACTTTTGCTTTCTTAATGTCTGAATCATAAGAAATTCCTACTTTGATCTCCAGCTTACGAAGATCTCTGGCAGTTACGTTTGTAATAATGCTGCCAGACAGCGTTCCATTTGGAATTACAATGTGTTTGTTATCTATGGAAATCAGAGTTGTATAACAGATTTCTATTTTGTATACAGTTCCTTCACACTCATTCTGCTGTGCGATAATGATATAATCCCCAACCTGAAATGGTTTGAAGATCAGAAGCATGATCCCGCCTGCGATATTTGCAAGACCGCCCTGCAATGCAAGACCTACCGTTACACCTGCAGTACCAAGCAGTGCCGCAATAGAGGATTCCTTTACACCAAAATGAGTGGCAATGCTAAATACCAGCAAAATATAAAGTACAATTCTCAACAGCGACCCTGTAAACTGGATCACACCTTTGTCTACAGACGCACGCTCCATGGACTTCTTTATGAAAGAAACAAACCACTGGATCACTTTGCGCCCGCCCACAAATACCAGCAATGCCATTACTACTTTCAGCCCCAGTTTCGTCAAATCCGGAAGATAGTCTGAAAAATACTGTTTATAGCTGTAATATAACTTTTTGCCTCCTGAATTTCCTGTTCCAATATTTTTCACCTGCTCTCTTATATTTTTTATATTTCTGTCATGTATTATTTTTTGCCCTTCTTTCACTTAACAGACAGCTTTTCATATGATATCAGGGTTAAAAGACATCTTTCCCCTGACTTGATATCTACGAATTACTCCGCTGCTTTGCAGATCCCGCAATTCTCATATAAGAGTAGCATAACATACCTCATTCTCTGTAACAATCAATTTTATTCGGGCAAAAAAAGAAAGCGGACAATATATCCGCTTTACTGACACAGGATTTCACGCTCTGATGAGCTAAAATCAATATGCATTATTTATGAAGGTTGCTATAAGTACAGAATAATCCCCTCATTTCCCGAAAACAAAAATAAATAATAAGTTGAATAATCAGTATTACCGGAACTCCTATCTTAAATTTCAGCTTTCTTGTTTTATGATGAAATACCTTCATACCGGCCAGAGCTCCCACCGATCCTCCGATCACCGCCAGAAATATCAGCTGCGCTTCCGGTATGCGCCACTGTCCGGCTTTTGCCTTGCTTTTATCCAAGCCATAGATAAAAATGTAACTACATTAATGATAATCACATAAATATATAGAAGATTTGTAGATGTCATCTGCACCTGCGGATTCCTTTCTTTAATCTTAACATGCCAGACCTGCGATCACTGATTCAAAATCCTCATCATAGCCATCATATTTAAGTTCCAGAGGTTCTTCCACACCAAGGCTTAATACTCCGAGAATAGATTTGGCATCAATAAAAATTTTTCCTTTAGATACAATGTCAATATCAAATGGACATCTGACTGCCGCACAGACCAATTTCTTTGCTGCCTCTACGTCATTAATCTTAATTGTCTTATTTGCTGTTGTCATATTCGGTAATCTCCCTTTCCTTTTGGTCTCCGTCCTATTGTCAGGACTTTTATATTGATTTTTTGACCCAGTCGTATTATACTGATTCACACATTGATATACAAACGTTATTTTTTCTATATCAGATATTCTATTTTTATATAGCATAAGGAGCCGACTGTATCATGATTCTTGATTATTATCGTATTTTTTACTATTGTTGCCCAGTATAAGAGTTTTTCCAAAGCAGCCGACGTTATGGGAAACAATCAGCCTAACATTACCCGGTGTATGAATATTCTGGAGAATGAGCTGGGATGTAAACTTTTTATCCGTTCCAATCGCGGAGTACAGCTGACCATTGAAGGAGAAAGACTTTTTGAACATGTATCAATTGCAATAGAACAGCTTGTATCAGGAGAAAATGAACTTCTCAAAGATAAAGGTCTGGAAAGCGGACTTGTAAATATTGGTGCCAGTGAAATCGCACTGCGTTTATTCCTGCTGAACGAACTGGAAGTCTTTCATCACCGTTATCCACATGTAAAGCTGAGGATTTCTAATCATTCCACACCACAGGCAGTTCAGGCACTGGAAAACGGTCTGGTAGACTTTGCAGTAGTTACCACACCTGTCGCTCTGAAAAAACCACTTCAGAGAATTCCCCTCTATTCTTTCCGCGAGATCCTTATAGGTGGAGAGGAATATGCGGAAACAGCTTCCAACAAACACTGTCTTCAGGATCTGCAGGATATCCCTCTGATCGGGATTGCTCCCGGAAGCAGTACAAGAGAATTATATACACAGTATTTTATGCGCCATAACCTTCCCTTCTCACCTGATATGGAAGTGGCAACTACTGACCAGATCTTCCTATGGTGCAGCACAACCTGGGAATCGGATTCTTCCCTGAAGAGCTTGCTGCTGAACATATTGCTCAGGGGAAAATCGTCCAGATTCCCATTGAAGAGCCTCTTCCTGAACGAAAGATCTGTCTGATCCGCAATGTAAAAAGGCCACAGAGCATTGCAGCACGCAGCCTTGAAGAACACCTCACATCACACCGGGAAACAGAATAACTGTTACTGCAGACAGCAGTACCCCCAAAACAGGGATCACTCCTGCAGATATCCGGTCTGCAGTGGTAATCCCTGTTTTATTGATGTTATTTATTTAATCCTTTCATGGATAAGCTGATACGTTTTTTCTTCATATCAACTCCGATTACTCTTACATCTACGATATCCCCTACACTCACCGCTTCCAGAGGATGTTTGATAAATCTCTCTGTCATCTCGGAAATGTGCACCAGACCGTCCTGATGTACACCGATATCTACAAATGCACCGAAATCAATAACATTACGGACAGTTCCCTTCAGCACCATTCCTTCTTTCAGATCTTTCATTTCAAGAACGTCTGAACGAAGGATCGGTTTCGGCATATCATCACGAGGGTCACGGGCCGGTTTCTCCAGTTCCTTTACAATATCACGAAGTGTGATCTCACCGATTCCCAGTTCTGCTGCCATCTTCTTATAGTCTTTTACCTGCAGGGAAAGTCCAAGGAGATTTCCTGCCACAACATCATTTGGCTTATATCCAAGTTTTGAAAGAAGTGCAGATGCTGCTTCATAGCTCTCAGGATGTACACTTGTTGCATCCAGAGGATTCTTTCCACCGGAAATACGCATGAAACCTGCACACTGTTCAAATGCCTTCGGTCCTAATTTCGCTACCTTGAGAAGTTCTTTTCTGTCTGTAAACTGACCGTTCTCTTCTCTGTAAGCTACGATATTTTTGGCAATTGCTTTGCTGATACCGGAAATATACTCAAGTAAAGATGCAGATGCTGTATTTAAATCTACACCAACTTTATTTACACTGTCTTCTACAACGCCGCTTAATGCTTCATCCAGTTTCTTCTGGTTCATATCATGCTGATACTGACCCACACCGATAGATTTCGGATCGATCTTAACCAGTTCTGCAAGCGGATCCTGTACACGTCTTGCAATGGAAGCCGCACTTCTCTGTCCTACATCAAAGTTCGGGAATTCCTCTGTTGCCAGTTTGCTTGCAGAATACACAGATGCTCCTGCCTCATTTGTGATAACATACTGCACCTTTTTTTCCGGGATTTCTTTGAGCATATCTACGATCACCTGCTCGGATTCACGACATGCTGTGCCGTTTCCTACTGAAATAAGGGATACACCGTATTTTTCGATCATACCTTCACTGTATCCTTGGCAGCACGGATCTTTTTCTCAGTAGTCGGAGCTGTGGGATAAACAACTGTTGTATCCAGAACTTACCTGTTGCATCTACAACTGCCAGCTTACAGCCTGTACGGAACGCAGGGTCCCATCCAAGTACGACTTTGCCTGCGATTGGAGCTGCATCAGAAGCTGTTCCAGATTCTTGCCGAATACATGGATCGCGCCGTCTTCTGCCTTATCAGTAAGGTCACTGCGGATTTCTCGCTCGATAGCCGGTCCGATCAGACGTTTGTAACTGTCTTCTACAACTGCTTTCAGAATCGGAGTTGTATTCGGGTTGTCTTTTTTTGATCACTCTCTTATTTAAATAACGAAGGATGTCTTCCTCCGGTGCATTTACTTTAACAGTGATAAATTTCTCTTTCTCACCACGGTTTAACGCAAGAATACGGTGTCCCGCCAGTTTCCTGATCGGCTCCTCGAATTCATAATACATCTCATATACAGACTGAGTTTCCGCATTCTTTGCTGTGGAAGAAATACTTCCGTTCTTTGTTGTCAGATTACGGATGTAGATACGATAGTCTGCTTCATCGGAAATGCGCTCTGCAATAATATCTTTGGCTCCGTTCAATGCTTCTGCAACATTCTTAACACCCTTTTCTTCGGAGACATATGCTCTGGCTTCCTCTTCTACCGGCTTGTCTGTCATCTGCAGAAGAATGATATCTGCCAGTGGTTCCAGCCCTTTCTCTTTGGCAATTGTCGCACGTGTACGGCGTTTCGGGCGGTATGGTCTGTATAAATCCTCTACTACTACCAGTGTCTGGGCATCCAGAATCTGTTTCTTCAGTTCCTCAGTCAGCTTGCCCTGATCTTCGATGCTCTTTAATACCTGATTCTTCTTATCTTCCAGATTTCTCAGATACGTCAGTCTCTCAAAGAGTGCACGAAGCTGCTCATCATTAAGGGAACCTGTTGCTTCTTTTCTGTATCGGGAAATGAATGGGATGGTGTTGCCTTCGTCAATTAATTTGACTGCAGCTTCTACCTGCCATTTCTCCACCTTCAATTCCTGTGTAATTACCTGAATAATATCCATTAATTTTTTATCTCCTCTTGTTGCTTTTCAGAATGCAGATGCGTGTAATTGACCCTTGCATCCACATTGTTTTTCTTCTATAGCATAAAAAACGCTCTTGTGATAGGGTATCAATCTGGCGTTCATTTGTCAAGTGTGGGATTGATTCTGCCAATATGATATATACTGCCGGAATAACATTAGCCAAAATATTCATCCAGCTGTCTGATAAACTCTTCCGGCACTTCCGTTCAAACGGAAAAATTTCGATGTTTCCCAGTCTGTCTGCGATATATCCCAGTAAAATCGCGCTTCTCTCCAACGACCAGTCCGACAGCAGTGCAATGGTATCATGACGTGTATGCATGCCAAATCCATCCCTGTTTAATGTCATAGCCGGAATACCTTTCCATGCAAAGGTGTTAGAATCGCTTCCCCAGATCTGATTCTTTGTAGACATGCCGATTCCTGTCTCATGAGCCATATATGTGATCATATTGCAGATTGACGCATCACCTGTCACTCCTACAACTGTTCCGCCCACAAGCTGTCCCGCGAGGTCTACATTCATATTGAAACGATGAGCCTGCAATTCTGACTCATGTTCTTTAATATAGTTCTGACTTCCAAGCAGACCTTTCTCTTCTGCACCAAACCATACGAATTCCATTGTTCTGCGTGGCCTGTGTTCTTTGAAATATCTGCAAAGTTCCATGATGATCGCGGCACCAGACATGTTATCGTAAGCACCAGGACCCTCCGGTACAGAATCATAGTGTGCAGTAAGAGTCAGAATATCCTCTGCTTTATCTGTTCCTTCAATTCGTGCCACTACATTACGGGATGTACGTGTTACTGTCTCCTGTTCTACGGACAGGCAAGCCTTAGCTGCCCCTCTTGTCACTAATTCGACAGCATCTTTATAATGAATGCTTACACCCGGAATTCTGTTATCGTAATTTGCCGCTTCTATCCCGGCTGCTTTTTTCCCTTCACCTGGCAGATTCTTCGGTAAGCTGTATGCACGCGGTGTCAAATCTACGCCCTCGTCCAATGGGGAACCGGCAATACTGATAAAACCGGCTACACCTGCTTTCACCAGTTTCTGGTACAGTTCCTTTCTTACCGGATCATTTACCATGACGATTTTTCCTCTGGCATTTGCGAGGCTGATCTCATCCGCATTCTCCACATACAAAAAAGATGCATTCCGTCCATTCTCATCTGTATTGGCACATCTTCCATATCCGGTTACGATGTATTCTTTTGCATATGGTTCCGTTATCGTAAGCTTCGCCTTTTTTACCTGAAAAGTTTCAAAACAAAACTCTTCCAGATGATTCTCCACACCAAAACTATTCAATGTTTTCTGAATAATCGTTGCTGCTTTTTCCTCTCCTACAGTTCCTGCCTCTCTGATATAATCAAACTCCGCCAGAAACTCCATCTGACGCTTTCCACTGATTTCATTTGTGTTCATAATTGTAAAAGCCTTCCTTAATTAATATTTGTTATACTGGCAACATAAAAAGTTCTATCATTACTGAAAACAAAGTTAACAGTAACGTTCTACCCTCTTAATACTCTGCATTTCTTTTTATAACAGGCTATACCATATTTGTAAATTGTTTCCATTCCATCCTGTTCCAGCTGCGTTTCATATTGTTTCTTCTCTATCTGCTCTACAGCTCTTTTGCATGCAGAATCCAGACTGCCGTTTTCAGCATATTTAACTTCAATCACCAGCCCCGTTTTCTCCTGTGGAATCTCCACCACAATATCTGCATATCCTGTGCCTGATTCCAGATTAGAACGAACCTTCCATTTTCCCTGACCACGTAAAAGTCCCAGCAGCAGCCCATGATAAAAGCTTTCTTTTCTGTTTGAAGGAGCTCCTGTATCACGAATACTTATTGTTTCCATCAGATATTCATTGAACAGTTCCTGAAATTTATCTGCCTCTCCCATTTTAACTGCCTGACAGAAATTTAAAAGCCGGTCTGTGTTTCCATAAATTACAGTTTCTGACATCCACTCACGTACCTGCATCACAAATATTGCCCGAATTTCTTTATTAGGTATCTCCAGATTATAATGTCTGCCATCTGATGAAGGAGTTTTGGAAGTCAGATATCCGTCGTATATAAAATACTCCACAAATTTTCTTTCTTAGTATCCGCCTCTCCTTCCCGGGGATCGTCCAGATCTTTATAAGTCATTTCCATATGAATTTCTTTAGTGATACTTTTTCCTTCAATCAGCTGCTCGATTTCATCCTTCATTCCAGAATCTGCTCGTCTGATTAATTTTTTCACTATTTCATTTCCACTTGTATTGATCCAGTAGAGCTTAGGCGGTACATTTCTGTCGCCTATATGTTCCCGTATATAATTCAATACATCCCAGGGACAATAAATTTCCTCTTTTCCAAACTGATAGCCATCATACCATTCTTTCACAACAAGGTACAGTTCTTCCATTTCATAATATGACAATAATTCCCTTACTTCCTGATCTGTAAATCCAAAGTATTCCCCATAGTCACTATCAGAAACCGAATGAACTGTAAAATTATTGATTCCTGTAAAAATACTTTCCTTGGAAATTCTCAGACATCCGGTAATCACTGCAAACCGCAGATTGCTGTTAGTTTTTAATACCTGACTAAACAGGGAGCGGATCAACTGGACCATTTGCTCATAATAACCATTTACATACGCTTTATCTAAGGGAACATCATATTCATCGATCAATATAATCACCTCTGTCCCTGTATGTTTATATAGCAGAGCGGACAACGTTTTTAAACTGGCAGTAAGCTGCGAAGTTTTTTCAAATCTGCCTGTCAGCAAAGGCTCCAGCCTGGCTTTCTCATAAAGAGTAAGCTTCGGGCTATCCATCAAATATTGAAAACGCAGAGCCTCATCGCTGATTACTGTTTCCAGCATATCCTTTGCTTCCTCAAAGCTATTGCCTTCCACATCCTTCAAACTGACAGATATTACCGAAAATTTCCCCATGTACTCTTCACAGATCTGCTTTTCGGCGGAAATCTCCAGGCCATCAAATAATCTTTTATCCGTCCCAATCTCAAAAAAAGCTTTCAGCATATCCATATTCAGGCTTTTCCCAAAGCGTCTTGGACGGGTAAATAAGTTGACTTCCGTCCAAGACTCCAGCAATTCTTTAATAAAGCCTGTTTTATCTATATAGTAAAAGTCATGCTCACGAATATCACGAAACATCTCTATTCCCACCGGAAGTTTTTTCTTTTTTGTTTCCATAACAGCGCGGCCTCCTTCTTATATATATTGTCTAATTCGGTTCAATCATGTACAGTAATCTTATCATGTCCAGAAAAGATTCTCAATGTAAAATATCCAAAAAGACCTTTCTCTGACAATAAATCGTATCTGAGAAAAGTCTTTTTATATCTGATATATTTTTATTTTAGAGGATTGCTATAGGCTATTGAAGTATTCATCCCATGGTTTTGGTTCGTTGTCTTCTTCCTCTTTCGGAGCAGTCTGTGTCTGAGTACTTTGCATGTCATTTTTTTCCGTATTATATTGATCATGCTTTTCTTCCGCATTTGTCTGACTACGTAAATCGTCCTGCATTTCTGTATTTTCCCAGGAATTATGCTCGATATCTCCCGTCTCTTTATTTCCAGAAGAGACATTATCTTTATTATTTTCATAATAGACCGTTGAAGATTCTCCTGTCACATTCCAAAAATGCTGCGGATGCGTCTGATCTTCCTGTGGCTGTTCGTTCCGTGAATAGCTGTCAAACATGGGATTCACATAGTCTCGTGCCATGCGTTCCTCTTCCTCTTTCTGCACTTTAAGCTCCCCTGTCAGATCACGATAGAACATTACTTCTGTCATGGCCATATATGGAAATACCCACAAAAGTGCAATATAGAATGTAAAAACAGAAAGAAACATCAATGGGATAAAGCTTATCTTCAGCATCAGATATCTTCCGAAGTTTCCATGCATCATCTCCAGACTCTCTTTCATAGCCTCTGTACTTTTCAATTCCGGCTTATCTGCCAGAATATAATAAGTCATCTCCAGAGGAATGACCAGAATCTGATAAACAATCATTCCCACGATCATCAGAACAACACCTGTATACAGCCAGGTAATCAGCGCCTCCACAGAAGCATCTTTACCTGGAAGATTCGCATTACTGTAAATCGTATAGGGCAACATGGTAAGCAGATTCAGTACTGCCATAAAAAATCCGGCAACGATCACTCTGTCCGGATGATGTCTGTAAAAATAAAACAGGTCATTTAATGAATATGCTTTCCCTCTGGCAATATTCAAATACATATAATTCATACCTGCCGCTACCACATTGATCAGCAGAGTCAGAATAAATGTAAATGCATACGACAGCACAATATCAATTGTTTCCTCTCCCGGAAATAAAGCCGTGGATATCATGCTGCTGATCAGAGCCAGTGCCTGAACTGCAACAAACGCCAGGATCAGTATCCCATATTTTCCTGACATAGCCTGCTTCGCATAGTTTTTTAATTCACGTCTCGATGTCATGTATTTCTCCTAAATCAGTCTGCCAGACCAAAGGTATCATGTACTGCATTCATTGCGCGCACTCCGTCCTTTTCATTGATCAGAACTGTCACACGAATCTCGGATGTAGAGATCATATTGATGTTTACGCCCTCATTATAGAGGCTCTCAAACATCTTTGCTGCTACTCCGGGATTACTCATCATTCCTGCACCTACGATGGAAAGCTTCGCAATATTTCTCTCAGAATGAAGCTCTGCAAATCCAAGTCTTGCCTGATTTGCATCCAGAACTGCAACTGCATCATCCAGATCATTTCCATCGACTGTGAAGGAAATATCCTTTCTGCCCGCACGTCCGATAGACTGCAGGATAACATCTACATTAATATTCTTCTTCGCAAGAGTATCAAATAATTTAAAAGCCACACCCGGCTCATCCTTTAATCCGATTACCGCGATTCTCACTGCATCTGTATCCAGCGCAACACCGCTGATCAACATTCTCTCCACTGTAACTTCCTCCTTTACCACAGTTCCTTCACTGTTGTTTAAACTTGAACGTACCACAAGCGGCACGCCATATTTCTTCGCCATCTCCACAGAACGGTTGTGAAGCACACCTGCCCCGAGAGTCGCAAGGTCAAGCATTTCATCGTAAGTGATCTCTTTGAGCTTTCTTGCTTTCGGAACCTTACGCGGATCTGCTGTGTAAACACCATCTACATCTGTATAGATTTCACAGGCATCTGCATGAAGAGCAGCCGCAAGAGCAACCGCTGTTGTGTCAGAACCGCCTCTTCCAAGAGTCGTATAATCATCATACTTGTCAACTCCCTGGAAGCCGGTAACTATTACAATCTTTTTGCTGTCCAGCTCTCTTCTGATACGCTCTGTATCAATTCTTTTTAAACGTGCATTTCCATGACTGCTTGTCGTATGCATGGAAACCTGAAAAGCATTCAGGGAAACCGCAGGAACTCCCAGTTTATCCATCGCCATTGCCATCAGTGCAACAGACATCTGTTCTCCGATGGTAAAGAGCATATCCATCTCTCTTTTCGGCGGTTTCTCATTGACATCCCTTGCCATGGTGATCAGTTCATCCGTATATTTCCCCATTGCGGACAGAACGACAACCACGTCATTTCCTTTTCTGTACTCTTCTATACAGCGGCTGGCAACATTAAAGATACGTTCTTTATTTGCAACCGATGTACCGCCAAATTTCTTGACAATCAACATTGTTTTACTTCCTCCATAATAAGTTTACAGGAAAGAGAAGATTCTCATATCTTCCCTTTCCTGTTCTGTTTACAGTAATCACTGTACAAATATTTATCTGAAGTATTGTATCAGTGTCTACCTTATCAGGCACACTATATGATACACGAAATCTGTCAGTTTATCAATCTTTAACTCGAATCTTTGCAAGTACCTGATCTCCGATCTGAGCCAGTTTCTCTTCAAATGCTCCCTGTGTCATTTCATCAGTGATAAATGCACATTCCTGCGGAAGCTGTCCCAGGCTGATGATCTCAACATCACCAAATACCTTCTTCGCTTCTTCTGCTGCTTCTTTTTGATTCTCACAAAAACTTTCCTGTCACTTCATCCAGTGGTTTCAGTACTGCCGGAGTGCTATTCCAGTTTGTCACAATATTAACATGGAGATGTTTTGCGGCATCCACAATATCACCAACTACAGCACTTGCTGTAGGCAGTTTACCTGCACCGCTTCCATAGAACATGGCATCTCCAAGCATATTTCCATGTACAAATACTGCATTAAACACATCATTTACACTGTAAAGAGGGCTGTTCTGACCGAGCATAAACGGTGCTACCATTGCATAACAGGTTCCGTCTGCCAGTCTGCGGCTGGTTCCAAGAAGTTTGATGGTTCTGCCAAGCTTCGCAGCATACTCCATATCTTCAGGTGTGATCTTTGTAATTCCCTCTGTATAAATATCTTCAAAATCAAAATATCTCTCATAAGCAAGAGAGGAAAGGATTGCGATCTTACGGCATGCATCGTATCCTTCCACGTCGGCGGTAGGATCTGCCTCTGCATAACCCTTCTGCTGTGCTTCCTTTAATACAGTGTCAAATTCACAGCCTTCTGTGCTCATCTTATAAAGCATGTAGTTGGTAGTTCCGTTCAGGATACCTGTTACTTCGTCAATCTCATCTCCTGTAAGGGAAGAATTGATGACACGAATGATCGGGATTCCGCCGCCACAGCTTGCTTCAAATAAGAAATTAATGCTCTTTTCCTTTGCAATATCCATCAGCTCGCGGCCATGCTTTGCAACCAGAGCCTTATTGGAAGTGCAGACATTTTTTCCTGCCAGAAGTGCCTTCTTTACAAAAGTATAAGCAGCTCCACACCGCCCATAACCTCTACTACAATATCTACTTCCGGATCACTGACGATCTGTTCATAATCATGGACCAGAACCTTCTCTACCGGCTGTCCCGGAAAATCACGAAGATCCAGAACATATTTTACATGAAGTTCCTGTCCGGCACGTCTGGAAATGCTTTCTTTATTTTCATTTAATACTTCAAATACACCGCTTCCAACTGTGCCATATCCTAAAATTGCTACATTGATCATTTTCTTTTACTCCCTGCCTAATATTTTCAGATAATGAATTCCTTCATTCTGTTCAATCGTCTCTACCATTGCTTCTGCATCCCCCTCGCCCGGAAGAATGTCCACACTCAGAGTAAGTGTGGCAACCCCATTGATGGGAATACTCTGATGAATGGTGAGAATGTTTCCATGAAACCGTGCAATCGTCTGCAGGACAACCGACAAAAGCCCCGGTTCATCATCCATCTGGATAATAAAGGTGATCGTCTTTCCCCTTGTCTCTTCATGAAATGGAAAAATATCATCTTTGTATTTGTAGAAAGAGCTTCTGCTGATTCCTGTGCGCTCTGCTGCATCCTGTACAGTGTCCACTTTGCCGGAGTCCAGAAGCTTCTTTGCCTCCACAACCTTCAGCAGGACTTCCGGAACCGCACGTTCTCTCACTACAAAATATTTCTTTTTCTCTGTTACTGGTTTCTGCATATCACTTTACCTGTCCGTTCTTTAAAGACATTTGTTTTTACACACTGGATATATTATCACACCACACAAAAATACGCAAGAAATATATTCTGCTGAATCATTGTGTAAAATCATTATGCCTCAACACGAAAAAGGCTGTCCTGATTTCAGACAGCCTTTTTTATTCTTTTATTTCTTCAGTGCGATCCATTTCAGATATGCATTGATGAAAATATCAATTCCTCCGTCAAGTACTGCATCCACATTTCCGGTCTCCTCGTTTGTACGATGATCCTTTACCATGGTATATGGCTGCATAACATAAGAACGGATCTGATTTCCCCATCCGATATCTGTCACCTCACCACGGATACCGGAGAGTTTTTCCTCTGCCTCCTGCTGCTTGAGAAGATACAGCTTGGCTTTCAGCATCTGCATGGCTTTATCTTTATTCATGTGCTGAGAACGTTCATTCTGACACTGTACCACGATTCCGGTAGGATAATGTGTGATACGGATGGCAGATGATGTCTTGTTGATATGCTGACCGCCGGCACCACTGCTTCGATAAGTATCAATACGGATCTCATCGTCATTGATCTCTACATCCAGATCCTTCTTGATATCCGGCATAACATCACAGGATACAAAAGATGTCTGTCGCTTACCTGCTGCATTGAAAGGAGAAATACGCACCAGACGGTGAACTCCCTTCTCTGATTTCAGATAACCGTAAGCATTTGTTCCGTTTACCTGGAAAGTAACAGATTTGATACCTGCCTCATCGCCGTCCAGGTAATCCAGCACTTCCAGGGTAAATCCTTTCTTATCTGCCCAGCGGCTGTACATACGGTAAAGCATACCGCACCAGTCACAGGCCTCTGTTCCGCCTGCACCTGCATTCAGCTTAATGATAGCATTCTCACTGTCATATTCTCCGGAAAGAAGTGTCTTGATACGGATATTGTCAAAATCCTTCTGAAACTCATCCAGCATTTCCTGAATCTCAGGAATCAGTGCAGGATCGTTCTCCTCATATCCCATCTCGATCATGGTTTCCATATCTTCCATCTGTGTAACCAGATTCTGATAGGTCTCCATATCATCTTTCATGTCTTTTAATTCTTTCATTTTCTTCTGGGAAACTTCTGCATCATCCCAGAAATCAGGCGCTTCCATTTCGCGCTCTAATTCTTCGACCTTCTGCTCTTTGTTAGCCAGGTCAAAGTGAATCCCTCACTTCCACTAATGGTTCTGTATAAGTCGCAAGAATGCTCTTGAACTGGTCTAATTCAACCACAGCTTCACCCACTTTCTTATTATAAATATTCTCTGTCGGACTCCCTGTGGATAACCGACTGAATTGCTATAGATTATAGCAGTCCTGATAAATAATTCGTTTAAAATAATAACATATCTTTAAGCAAATTACAAACAAAGAATTACTCTGAATTACACATAAAGCCTGTGTAATTTATGAGAAGAAGCTCTCTGCAACACTTATATCTGCAATATATCCCACTGTTCCTGTCATATAGACAGTTCCGTCCTCTTCCATATCGATCTGTATCATTCCGCCCGGCTGATTTACATTAATACGGGATTCTACCAGCCCCAGCTTATAGGCTGCCGCTGCTGCCGCACAGCTTCCTGTTCCGGAAGCCTTTGTATATCCGGAGCCTCTTTCCCAGATTTCAATCTCCAGATTTCCCTTGTCGACCTGACGGCAGATCTGAAGGTTCATTCTCTCCGGAAATTCATCTGCATTTTCCACATAAGGTCCCAGATTCTTTACAGCTTCTGCACTTACATTGTCTGTAAAAATAATGCAGTGTGGATTACCAACTGTCAGGCAGGTAGCCTTGTATTCTTTTCCATGGAATACGAAATTCTCCTTAATTACTTCACGAACTTCACCGGAAACAGGGATGTCGCTGGAGATAAAAGATGGTTTTCCTATGTTTACTTTAAATTCCGTTGCCCGGCTGTTCAGGCATTCCACATGAATCGTGCCTGACATAGTTTCAATGTCAAATTTTTTCTCAGTAATATATCCATTATCCATCAGATATTTGGCAAAAATACGCACGCCGTTTCCACTGATGCAGATTCACTTCCGTCTGCGTTAAAAATACGCACACCCAATTTCCCATCAATTTCTACCGGTCCATAGAGCACACCGTCAGCACCAAGCCCAAATCCTCTCTGGCAGAGAAGTGCAATCTTCTTTCCCTGAAGCTGTACCTGATTTTTCTTCGGATCAAGAATCAGATAATCGTTTCCAAGTCCCTGATATTTACTCATAATAATTGTATTTGCCATAGCCATATCTCTCCTTCTGATTTATAATCCCGGATACTTCCCGCTTTTGTATCTGCATCGATAATCAATTGTCGGGCAATCTTTCCAACTCACTTTGCCACTTGTCTGAGTCCCCACCACTGCTTATTGCTTTTCGCAACCTCCGCAGGGGACTTACTTGATTCGGTTAAATTTTGTGTCAGGTAATTTTCTCATATCACATCCTGACTTTATATTCATTATATTTTATTGTTTTTACCATGTATATAGAGTAAAATGCTTAAAACATTGCAAAAAATGCTCTGTAAGTGTTACAAAAAAGACCATTATATCAGTTCTCTGATATAACAGCCTTACAGCAGCATCACTCCTCTCTGTTCAGTTTTCTATTTCTTTACCCTATTTCGAAATAGTTACAAAGTTTTTACGATTATTTTGTAATTGTATGATACTATTATCGTGTAATAATGTCAATATCTTTGTAGCATATTTTCTCAGAAATTATAAAATATATTCGTTACTATTTGTTACATTCTTAGTAATAATTGTACATTTGCGCATTAAATGATATGATTATACCATGAATCAAACTTTTCCCTCCGCTTATTGCTTTCCACTGCTTATTTCTTTTCACAATCTCCACAGGGGACTTGCTTGATTCGGTTAAATAATCATTGCAGATATCGGAGGCAGATATGTTATTATCAGAACAGTTCTATCAGACAGAAAAAACAGGATACCTGAACGAACAATTCCGACTTTTTCATCTTAAAGACCAGACCAGAAAGGAATTCTCTTACCATTATCATGATTTTCACAAGGTAGTTATCTTCATCTCCGGCAAGGCTGCTTATCATATAGAAGGAAAAGCTTATCAACTGAAACCATGGGACATTCTTCTGGTAAACCGCCATGCCATCCACCGCCCGGAGATTGATCCATCTGTTCCATATGAACGTTTTATTCTCTGGATTCAAAACGATATTCCCTGGCAGGAACTGCTGAAATGCTTCCAGAAAGCAAATGACCGAAGCTATAATCTGGTACGTCTGAATTCTGCTCTTCAGGAAAGATGAAAGACATCCTGTTTGAACTGGAAAATTCCGCAAAATCCGATGAATATGGAAGGGAAATCCTGACACAGTCACTTTTTCTTCAGTTTATGGTTTATCTGAACCGTATCTTTCTGGAAAAGCAGTACATTTTTGATAAAAAATCCTACACCTTTGACTCGCAGATTGCCAGTATCCTTCAGTATATCAACCACAATCTGAAAGAAGATCTGTCTGTAGAAACGCTTTCTGCCAGATATTATGTAAGCAAGTACCATCTGATGCGGAAGTTCAAACAAGAAACCGGCTATACCCTTCATAATTATATTGTAAACAAGCGGCTTCTTATGGCACGTACTCTGATCTCAAATGGAATGCCTGTGACAAAAGCAGCACAGGAAAGCGGGTTCGCAGAATACAGCACTTTTTCCCGGGCATACCGTAAACAGTTCAAAACCAACCCCAGCGAAGAACTGCCTCATTATAGCACTCCTCTAAAATAATGCATCCACTACCTTTACACAACAATTCCATAACACAAAAAAGATGTAACCATATCTGAAAGAATCTTTCTTCTCAGACATAATTACATCTTTTATTGTTCGCAGGTCGGGCAGATATTCGCGCTCCGCTTACTGTTTCACTTTCTTCTTCGCTGTCGCACAGTAGAATACGAATCCCAGCAGTACCAGTGCCACGATCATCCATCCGGCCAGTGCTGCTGTTCCCAGACCTGCAAATTTATCATAGTAACCTTTCAGATAGATCACAATGATAATCGCCGGAATTCCATAGGCAACATAATTTTTCAGACATTTCGGGAATTTCATGCCTGTACCGGCATTCACCTCTGCAATGAAATTGTCCCATCCCCATCCGTTCTTTCTGGTACAAAACAGAAGGTAACCAAGACTTCCAAGAGGAAGAAGGTTATTAGAAACAATAAAGTCTTCCAGATCCATGATGTTGCTTCCATCTCCGAATGGCTGGAATCCGGAAAGTACATTGAATCCAAGCACACATGGAATGCTTAAGATCATAACAAGAACTGCGCAGACAACAACACTCTTTTTACGGTTCCAGCCAAACAGTTCCATATTAAACACGATCAGGTTCTCAAATACAGCAATGATCGTTGAAACCGCAGCAAATGTCAGAAACAGGAAGAACAGACTTCCCCACAAAGCCCCTCCGCTCATCTTTGCAAAAATATTGGCAGAGTGATAAAGATAAGGCTTGGACCTGCATCCGGCTGGATTCCATAGGAGAAGCACGCCGGAATAATGATAAATCCTGCTGTCAGCGCAACAAAAGTATCGAGTACGGTGATGCTTACCGCCTCTCCGGTAAGGCTTCTGGATTTGTCCAGATAACTTCCGAAGATCAGCATGGCACCAATACCAATGGATAATGTAAAGAATGACTGACTCAATGCCTCAAATACTACATTACCAACTCCTGCTTCCTTAATCTTCTGAAAATCAGGAATCAGATAGAAGCTGATTCCTTCTCCCGCGCCTTCCATCATTACTGAATGAACCGCAAGGATCACCATAATGATAAGCAGTGCACTCATCATTACTTTGGAGATTTTTCAATACCATTCTGCAATCCCATGAAACAGACTGCAAATCCAATCAGACAGATGATCACCATCCATAACATCATCGTCGGTGCATTTCCCAGCATATCGGAAAAAGACTGTGTTACTGCTTCCGGAGTCGCTCCAACAAAATCTCCCCGCAGACTCTTCACACAATAGTAGATCATCCATCCTCCTACTGTTGTGTAAAACATCATCAGCATATAACATCCAATAATACCAATAAATTTCAATGGCTTCCAGCCGCTTCCTGCAGGTGCCAGTTTGTCAAAACATTTCGCAACACTTGTGTGGCTTCCCCGTCCTACCGCAAATTCTGCTACCAGAACCGGAATACCCAGAATAACCAGAAAGCATAAGTAGATCAGGATAAAGGCTGCGCCTCCATATGCCCCACAGATATACGGAAACTTCCACACATTTCCAATACCGATGGCACATCCTGCTGACACCAGGATAAAACCAAGACGTGAGCCGAAAGACTCTCTTTTCATACTGTTTTCCCCCTTTACGGAATTGTTATGTGACTGTTCATCAATCATAATCACATAGCTGTGGATGTACTGAACAGTTCAGACAGATATTCGCAATTTGTCAATTCAACGCGTTAACGTGTTTTTGCGCACGATAAAAGGGCCTCATGATTCAGCCCTTTTATTTTGCAGCAGACATAATCTGCTCACAATGTTCTGTTTACAAAATCATTATTGCCCGCTCTGTAGTAATGAACTCACCACTTACAGAAGTGGAAGTCATCTCGACTGAGATAAACGAATCAGGCCTTATTCTTACGTCCACAGCACTGTTTATATTTCTTACCGCTTCCACATGGGCAGGGATCATTCGGATATACTTTAATCTCTTTTCTCTGAACCGGTTTCTTAGGGCCGGCACTGTCATCCTTGTTTGTTCCGGTAACTTTAGCTACCTGCTCACGCTCAATCTTCTGCTCGACATGTACATGGTACAGCATACGAAGAGTATCTTCCTGAATGGATGTAATCATTTCATTGAACATATCAAATGCACTCATTTTATATTCAACAACCGGATCTCTCTGTCCATAAGCGGCAAGTCCGATACCCTGACGAAGGATTTCCATATCATCAATGTGATCCATCCACTTGCTGTCAATGCATTTCAGAAGTACAACTCGCTCTAATTCACGAAGCTGCTCCGGTTCCGGGAACTCTGCTTCTTTTTCTTCATAGAGCTTCACTGCCTCTTCTTTCAGTTCATGTCTGATCTCATCGCGTTTCTTGCCTTTTACACTCTCAGCTGTAAGCGGTCTGACTGGAATGATCGGAGTAAGAACACCGTTAAATTCATTCAGATCCCATTCTTCGGAATCTACATCATCAGAGAAACACATATCAACATAAGTATCCACTGTATCCTGGATCATCTTATAGATTGCTTCACGCATATTCTCACCGTCGAGAACCTGACGACGTTCTTTGTAAATGATCTCACGCTGTTCATTGTTTACCTGGTCATAATCAAGAAGATTCTTACGGATACCAAAGTTGTTAAACTCAATCTTCTCCTGAGCTTTCTCAATTGCATTGGAAAGCATCTTGTGCTCAATCTGTTCATTCTCTGCAACACCAAGGGATGTAAAGATCTTCATCAGTCTCTCAGAACCGAACAGACGCATCAGGTCATCTTCCAGGGAAATATAGAAACGGGATTCACCCGGATCTCCCTGACGTCCGGAACGTCCGCGAAGCTGATTATCAATACGTCTGGACTCATGACGTTCTGTACCGATGATCATAAGACCACCCGCATTTCTTGCCACATCATCCAGTTTGATATCTGTACCACGCCGGCCATGTTAGTGGCGATCGTAACCGCTCCTGCCTGACCTGCCTGTGAAACAATCTCTGCCTCAAGTTCATGGAACTTGGCATTCAATACATTATGTTTAATTCCCTGTCTCTTCAGCATGCGGCTGAGAAGCTCGGAAGTTTCAATTGTAATGGTACCGACCAGTACAGGCTGCTGTTTAGCATGAGCTTCCACTACAGCATTGACAACTGCGTTGAATTTCTCTTTCTTTGTCATATAAACAGCATCTTCATGGTCAACTCGGATAACCGGTCTGTTAGTCGGAATCTCTACAACGTCCATTGCATAGATATCACGGAATTCTTTCTCCTCTGTGACAGCTGTACCGGTCATACCGCCCTTCTTATCATATTTATTAAAGAAGTTCTGGAAAGTGATGGTTGCCAAAGTCTTACTCTCACGTTTGATCTTAACATGCTCTTTCGCTTCAATTGCCTGATGAAGACCATCTGAGTAACGGCGTCCCGGCATGATACGTCCGGTAAATTCGTCAACAATAAGGATTTCATCATCCTTAACTACATAATCCTGATCCTTATGCATCAGGTTATGGGCACGAAGTGCAAGTGTAATATTATGCTGGATCTCCAGATTCTCCGGATCTGCCAGGTTTTCAATATGGAAAAATTTCTCGACCTTATGAACGCCCTGCTCTGTAAGGTTTACGATCTTGTCTTTCTCATTTACAACGAAGTCACCTGTCTCGATAACTTCTTCACCCATGATGGCTGCCATTTTTGTCATCTCATGGCTGGCTTCACCGCGCTCTAACTGCTGTGCAAGGATATCACAGGCCTCGTATAACTTGGTTGACTTACCGCTCTGTCCTGAAATAATCAGAGGGGTACGTGCCTCGTCGATGAGAATGGAGTCGACCTCATCGATGATACAGTAGTGCAGATCTCTCTGTACCAGCTGTTCTTTATAGATAACCATGTTGTCACGCAGATAATCGAAACCAAGTTCGTTGTTCGTAACATAGGTAACATCACAGTTGTATGCAGCACGACGCTCATCCTGCTTCATATCATTTAAAACAACACCGACTGTCAGGCCAAGAAACTCATGGATCTTTCCCATTTCTTCCGCATCTCGTTTAGCCAGATAATCGTTGACTGTTACAACATGCACACCTTTGCCTTCCAGTGCATTTAAATATGACGGAAGTGTGGCGACAAGTGTTTTACCTTCACCTGTTCTCATCTCTGCGATACGTCCCTGATGGAGAATGATACCACCGATGAGCTGCACACGGAAATGTTCCATTCCAAGAACACGCTTGCCGGCTTCACGTACAACCGCAAATGCCTCAGGAAGCAGATCATCCAGTGTCTCTCCCTCTTCAAGACGTTTCTTAAATTCTCTTGTTTTTCCTCTGAGTTCTTCGTCGCTTAACTTCTGCATGTCCGGGCGCAGGCTCTCAATTTTCTCAACCAGAGGCATGATACGCTTAACCTCTCGCTGGCTGCGGGTCCCGAATACTTTTGAAAACATATTCATATTAGGTTTTACTCCTGTTTATTTCTTTTTTATACAAGCATTGCTGCCATATAACAATTACTGCTGTGCGGAATAATTTCTGTTCACTCCGTCCACAGCAGACATGTCAGCAGCATGCGGACATTACAAACACTTACTATAATACACAATACTTGTATATTCTAACACTTTCCGTTATGGAAAACAATGAATTTTTCATGAACAAACCAAGAAAATTACGGAGTCACCAAAATTTATCGCTTCGTATCCACGATCAGTCTGCCAAATTTCTGCAGTTCCCTTTTGGCCTGTACAAAATCCGGTAAATGCCACTCCCAGTTCGGAGAACCAATAGTTCCCGGTGTGTTGATATGTCCCTCTTTTCCAAGTCCGAGAATATCTGCCAGCGGAATGATCGCATATTCTGCCTGATTCTGCATGGTGTACTGCAGGAATCTGTCCTTGACAGAGCCCTGTGATGCTCCCGCCCTCTTTAACATCCGGCGGATTTTTCTTCTGGCTGCAGCACTCATGTTTCCATACCACTGCATGATCGTATCATTGTCATGAGTTCCTGTGTAGAAAATCATGTTTTCCACATCATCGAAGGTATCGCGGGCATACTTTCCACCTGTTTCTATGGAAAAGATCAGAATCTTCATTCCCTTCAGATGATAATGATCTTTCAGCATCAGAACCTCCGGACGAAGCAGGCCCAGATCCTCTGCCACCAGATCTAACCCCGGAATTTCTTTCTGAAGTGTATCAATGACCTCATATCCCGGTGCTTCGATCCATTCACCGTCAATAGCAGTCGGGCAGTCTGCCGGAATTTTCCAGTATGTGTCAAATGCACGAAAATGGTCGATTCTTATAATATCAAACAATTTGTTGCTATAGCCAATCCTGTCCACCCAGAATCTGTAATCCTGTTCTTTCATATGCTCCCAGTCATAGATCGGATTTCCCCATCTCTGCCCTGTAGCACTGAAATAATCAGGCGGTACTCCGGCGATGAAGATCGGACGTCCATCTGTATCAAGAAGAAAGTTATCTTTTCCACCCCATACGTCTACAGAATCCTGTCCCACATAGAAAGGAACATCTCCCATAATCTGGATTCCGGCATCGTTTGCAGCCTTCTTCACCTTCATCCACTGTGTGTAGAAAATATACTGAAGAAACATCTGATACTGTGCCTCTGTCTCCACCTCTGCCGGTAACTTCTGTCTGTTCTCCGGCCAGGTTCTGTATTCTTCCGGCCAGTCATTCCAGCATTCTCCGTTATTTGCTTTCTTTAATGCGCGGAACACACCATACTCATATACCATTCCTGTGAAGCAAATTCTTTATATGCTGTTTCTTCCTCTCCCTTTTTCTCTGTAAAACATTAAATGCAGCTCTTAAGAAAGGCTCTCTGTACTGGCGGACAGCCTCATAATCTACTCTTGTAGCTCTCTCCTGAAATTCCTTTGGATGTTCCTTTAACAGACCTTCCTCTGCAAGCGCATCAAGACTGATATACAACTCATCCCCTGCACAGGAGGAATATGGCTGGTATGGAGAATTACCATAGCCAACCGGATTCAGTGGCAGTATCTGCCATATTTTTACATGATTCTCCTTTAATAACTCGATAAAATGGAATGCAGATTCTCCAAGTTCTCCGGCACCAATACGGGACGGAAGTGCGGAAACTGGCATTAATACTCCGGCTTTTCTCATGATTTTTGTGCTCCTTCCTTCTTTTTACACTTCTTCATTTATAAAATTTCGGTAACTGTTCTTCAGCAATCCATTCCAACAGAACATTCCACCAGAATATATAAGTCAATATTCCATTGCCGCAGGCAATCCGGAATGAATTTCAACTTGTAATTTTTTAACTGCTGAACAGTTACAAATTTCATAATATCTTTTAATATTTTAACATATTTAGGCCACTGCGTCAAAGCATTCCTTATGCGCTAAAGGTATATATTTTTCCTAACAAAAAAGCTCCCTTACAGGGGGCATTTTGTCTCTCTGTAAGGAAGCTTTTCTTTATGAAAACTTTTTTATGGCTGTCTATGTTTCATATTTTTGATCTTATAAGCAGATTTAGAATTCCGGTTCGATCAGACCGTAAGTATTGCCTTTACGTTTGTAAACTACATTTACCTGCTCTGTCTCTGCATTGTAGAATACAAAGAAATTATGTCCGAGCAGTTCCATCTGTACGCATGCATCTTCCGGATACATTGGTTTGATTCCGAATTTCTTGGTACGGATGATCTTAACTTCTTCATCCTCATCGTAGTCCTTGTCCAGATATGCTTTCTGGAAGTTGGCTGCTGCCTGCTGTTTGTCTACGATTTTATTTTTGTACTTGCGAAGCTGACGTTCAATGACTTCCTCTACCAGATCGATTGATACATACATGTCATTGCTTACCTGTTCGGAACGAATGATATTTCCTTTTACAGGGATTGTCACTTCAATTTTCTGTCTTTCTTTTTCAACACTTAAAGTTACTACAACTTCGGTGTCAGGAGTGAAATACCTTTCCAGTTTACTGAGCTTGTCCTGGACTGCTGTCTTAAGACCTTCTGTAACTGTAATATTTTTTCCGCTGATGATAAACTTCATGCTTCCATCCCCTTTGCTGTTTGATGAACCTATTATAACACACATTTTTGAATTTTAACACTATTTTATTAAAATTTCACATTTTTCTGTTTACTTCAGAAATAACTTTAAAGTTCCTTTGTCATTATGGGGAAATAGCAAAAATTCTGTAATTGTTCTGTACATTTTCACAATGATTCCTGAGATTACTATAGTTAAAGTTTAATCAGTTCTGAGAATGAAATATTTCCGCCAAAAAGATCCAATGCACTGCCTACTGTGACATCCAGTCTGTCTTTTCCATATTTCCGCAGGTCCTCAATATCCTTCATGGAGCCAACTCCCCCTGCGTAAGTAACCGGATTTCCTTTATATTCACCCAGCAGAGATGCAAGTTCTGTTTCAACTCCCCGTGCCTTTCCCTCCACATCTACTGCATGGACCAGAAACTCATCGCAGTAACTTCCCAGTTCTTTCATAATATCCAGTGTCACAGTGACATCTGTAAATTTCTGCCAGCGGTCTGTCACAATATAGTATTTTCCATCTTTTCTGCGGCAGCTCAGGTCAAGAACCAGTTTCTCTTTTCCCACAGTCTCTTTCATTTTGTTCAGATTTTCCCAGGAAATCCTTCCATCTTTAAATACATAAGATGTAACGATTACATGACTGGCACCTGCACTAAGATATTCCCCTGCATTTTCCGGGTTCACTCCTCCGCCGATCTGTAATCCTCCCGGATAAGTATGTAATGCAAGAATCGCCTGTTCTTTTGTTGATTCATAGTATGGGGAGTCATGACCATTTAACAGAATTACATGTCCTCCTTTTATCCCTGCCTTTTTATATAATTCTGCATAGAAAGATGCATCCTGCTCAGATACAAAATTCTCACTTGCCTGATCCTGTACGTCCGTAAGGCTCCCACCTACAATCTGCTTTACTTTTCCATTATGTATATCAATACATGGGCGAAATTTCATAAAATTCGTACCTCCATATCCGTTATATGTACTCTCAGAATCTTTTTATACTATAGCAATTCCATAAAATACTGCAATCAAGACAGTTCAGCAGAGTGTGAAGGACAAAGAAGATACCTGCAGGCGTGCCGACGCAGGATTTCAGTTACTGTTCACTCCAGTAAAGGATTTCACGCTCTGATGAACTGAATCAATATGCATTATTTACGATGATTGCTATAGTTGGCTGTAAAAACAAATACAATAAAACTCCGGGAGTACACTATTTCAATTTTATCAATTTAACACGATAATACCATAAAATATTCCTGATGTCTATCTTCCTTCTGCCGCATTGCCAACAGCATCACCCACATCTTCTACAGCATTACCTACCCCTTCGCCCAGGTCTTTGACGCTGTTTCCCAGTTCGCCGGATACTGTGCCGTCACCGTTGTTGTTTTCATCAATTCTGGCATTATCTGCTGCATTGCTATTCTGTTTTGTCTCATTTTCTGTAGCTTCATCCTCTGCGGCAGTTCCATTGTCTGTGACGGTTCCACCATTATTTACATTGTTATCTGCCGCATTGTTTCCTGATGTGCTATTTCCATTTGTATTGTTTTCTCCTGCGTTATTTTCCATGTTATCATCGTTTGCTGCATTATTATCCGTCATATTTTCTTCGTTTGTGTCTGCCTCATCAGCTGCTTTATTTGCATTTCCACATGCTGTGAATATGCACAGTGACATAATAAGTGCTGTACCTGTCAGAATCTTTTTTACCTTTATTCCCATATTCATCTCCTGTTCCCGGAAAGCATTCTGCCGGTTCATACAACAGAATCTCTCCGTCTTTTCATATTTTTATATTATGTTTTTAATATGTACCAAAAACTCAATACTATTCTGGAAAAAATTTACTTTTCATGCTATGATTTAAATAACACAAAACAGATTACTCCGTACATATATACTCCCACAATCTAGCGTACCGACAAGTTGCTATAGCAGGATTTCACTCATTAATGAGATGGATTGACTGCAGTATTTTACGGAATATCTATAACTCATATTTACAGGAGATTATCATGAAAAGAAAAAGGAACCATTCACTTCGCAGCTCTGTTTTCATATTTCTGGCTGCACTTTTCCTGCTGTTTACCTGCAGTGTTTCTACTATCTATGCATCCACACTTCAGAAACCTGATATCGCAGCATCGGGAAAATTTGTAAAAGACGGCGATTACTGGATTTACCGCTATGATGATAAAACCATCGCCAAAAATGTATTTCTGAAAATTGACAAAAAGACCTATTATTTTAACAAACTCGGACACCGCTGGTGCAGCTGGCATACGATCAAAGGCAAAAATTATTATTTCGGAACCAGATCTCAGGGATATCTGATAAAGAATTCTCTTATCAAATATAAAGGAAATTATTACTATGTCGGTAAAGACGGTGCCATGGTTACCGGATGGTACACTGACAAATCAGGAAAGAAATACTATTTTGGCAAAGACGGAAAAGCAGTTACAGGAAAACACAAGATCAAGGGAACTTACTATTACTTTAACCAGAATGGTACTGTCACCCACACCGGATTAAATTATTCCCTTTCCTCTGACTGTGCACTTCTCATGAATGCAAATACCGGTCAGATTATTTATGGCAAAAATGAAAATGTTGCTCATGCCAACGCTAGCACAACCAAGATTATGACCTGTATCCTTGCACTTGAAAACTGCAAATTAAACGAAAAAGTAAAGTTCTCCCCTTACGCAGCATCTATTGAACCCAGCAAGCTTTATGCAAATGCAGGAGAAATATTTTATCTGAAAGATCTGCTTTATTCCCTGATGCTTCCCTCCCACAACGACACCGCAGTTGCCATTGCCGAACACGTCAGCGGTTCCACTGCAAAGTTTGTTAAATTAATGAATAAAAAAGCAGCAGAGATCGGATGTACGAATACACATTTCGCAACCCCAAATGGTCTGGATGCAGGGTATAACCATTACACAACAGCTTCTGACCTGGCAAAATTGCCCAGTATGCAATCAAAAAACCTATGTTCCGCAAACTGGTGAGCACCGGCTATTATTCTTTCTCTAATCTCAACACCGGCAGAAGCTATTCTATCGGCACCACCAACGCCCTGCTCGGCAATGTTCCGGGAGTTCAGGGTATGAAAACAGGCTATACCAACAAAGCAGGCTATTGTTTTGTCGGACTTTCTTATTCCGCAAGGGGAAACACCTATATTTCCGTTGTCCTGGGTGCAGATTCATCTTCTGCCCGCTGGCAGGATTCCAGAACATTGCTGACTTACGCATATAATCATTGATCAGAATTATTATAGCAGCATACAGGCCAATATTACAAAAAAGGAAAGTGTTCTGAAACATCAGATACACTTTCCTTTTATATATTTTATTTCACTGCTATGAAGATACTGAAAATTACCAGTTATGAATTTTTACTGCATTCCTGATTATTTTGCACTGATAACATCGCTCATATCATATCTTCCTGCCGGTTTGCCTGCAAGGAATTTCGCAGCTTCAACAGCACCCTTTCCAAATACAGCTTTGGAATATGCAGTATGCTTAAATTCAATCACTTCATCCGGACCTGCGAAGATCACTTCGTGTTCTCCTACGATTGTTCCACCGCGGACTGCTGAGATACCGATTTCCTTATCATCCCGCATCTCACGTCTCTGGCTGCGGTCATAGATATAATGATACTGGTTATCCATTGCCTCATTAATGCTGTCAGCCAGTGCAAGTGCTGTTCCGCTTGGTGCATCCAGTTTCAGCCTGTGATGCTTCTCAACAATCTCCATGTCAAATCCTGCTGTTGCCAGAACCTTTGCCGCATCCTGAAGCAGTTTCATCAGAGTATTGATTCCAAGAGACATATTTGCAGATTTCAGAACTGCGACATTCTTAGATGTCTCTTCCACCTTTGCGAGCTGCTCCTCGCTTAAACCGTTGTACATAATACAACCGGGAGTTTGCGTTTCTCACAGTAAGCAAGAAGTGCATCTGTTGCTTTTGCAGAAGAGAAGTCGATAAGGGCATCTGCCTCTACCTGACATTCTTCCATATTTGTATATACAGGGTAGCTGTTCTTTCCCTGATCTGCCACATCGATACCTGCTACGATCTCAGCATCCGGATCCTTCTCCACAAGTCCGGAGATTACCTGACCCATGTGACCGTTACAGCCATGCATAATAATCTTTACCATTTGTCTATTCCTCTCAATTCCAGTATATCGGCAAGTTGATTTTCCGAACAATCCTGCGGTTATATTTATGCAAGTTTAATTCCGAAATTCTTCAGTTCTTCAGCAAGTTTTGCCTTGTTTGCATCTTCCATCTCGGATAATGGCATACGAAGTGGTCCACTTCTTTACCCATCAGATTCAGAGCTGCTTTCACCGGAATCGGGTTTACTTCACTGAACAGTGCATGAATTAACGGGATTGCCTTTAACTGGATTTCTGCTGCGCCCTTTGTATCTCCTTCAAGGAATTTCATAACCATATCATGTGTTTCCTTAGGAGCTACATTAGAAAGTACGGAAATTACTCCAAGTCCGCCAAGTGAAAGGATCGGAAGTACCTGATCATCATTTCCAGAGTAGAGTTCAATGCAGCCATCAGCCATGGACATCATGGTTGCAATCTGTGAAAGATCTCCGCTTGCTGCTTTGATACCAACAATATTCTTAACATTTTTAGCCAGAGCTACTGCTGTTGCAGGCTGAATGTTACAACCTGTACGGCTCGGAACATTGTACATAATGATCGGTGTTTCCGGAACTGCCTCTGCAATAGCTGTATAATGAGCGATCAGTCCTTTCTGAGTCGCCTTGTTATAATATGGAGTCACTATAAGAAGTGCATCTGCACCGTAAGAAGCAGCCTCCTTTGACATCATAATTGCAGTTTCCGTACAGTTGGAACCTGTACCTGCGATAACCGGAACACGTTTGTTTACCTTGTCGATTGCAAACTTAATTGTCTTAAGATGCTCCCCATGCGTCATCGTTGATGATTCTCCTGTTGTTCCGCAGATAATGATCGCATCTGTACTGTTTGCAATCTGATACTCCAGAAGTTCCTCCAGTTTATCATAATTAACCTTGCCATCTTCATACATAGGGGTTACGATTGCAACACCTGCACCTTTAAAAATTGCCATTTGCCTTCCTCCTTTATTCTTCTGTAATTTCCATACAGATTACTGCCCATTCATAAACAATAATCAGGTTTTATACACCTTATACAATCTCTGTTGTCAGTGTAGTTATGCTGTCTGCATATTTACGCAGGCTGTCCGGTAACGTCCGTCCCGTAAGCAAAATATGCATACTCTCGTCCTTCATCTTCAGGATATCACCGATTGCCTCTGCAGTAGTGATCCCATAATCCGGAAGTGCAAGAATCTCATCCAGGAGCAGAAAATCGCATTCCTGCGTTGCGATCACTTTGCGCGCAAATTCAAAGCATTGAGAATATTGGTTTTCTCCTCTGCCTTCTCCTGCTCATTCAGTTCCTCATATCCTTCATCATGCTTCTCAAAACGGAATATCTTAATATCCAGATTATCCAGTTCCTCCAGAAAATCCAGTTCCCTGCGCTCTCTTCCTTTCAGAAACTGAATAATAATGACGCTTTTACCCTGTGCGGAAGCTCTCAGACACTGACCGATCGCCAGAGTTGTCTTTCCCTTTCCCCCGCCACAGTAAACCTCTGTAAATTCTTTTTCCATAACAAACAATTCCTCTTATCGTTATTGAAATTGTACCTTCTTCTCTGTGTCATTACAGACATGATAAACAGCAGTCTGTTTTCGACTTCTGCGATGAGCTTCCGGCATATTCACGCCGGAATGCTTCGTGGAACAGCAGGCTGCCATAGTTATCTGAATACGCTTATATTACCGCAGTTTATGAAGAATTGCAAGTGTTACTGTTTACAGTAATCGTTACTGTTCACTCCGTTCACAGTAACGTGGCCAAAATTCATTCCAAATTGCCTGCGGCAATGGAATTATTCCATATATTCCAGCTTGCTTACAGATACTTCATACGCAACTCTCTTCTCTGTTTCATTTTCCCCGATCCGTTTCATATATTCTCTGCTCTGGATACGTCCCCAGATCAGGACATGACCGCCAACTTCAAACGCAGATGCATAGCGGGCATTTCTGCCCCAGCAGATGCATGGTATGTAATCTGATTTTCCATACGGACGATTTACTGCCAGCAGCACATCCGCAATTTCTCTTCCAAGAGGAGTTTTACGGTACACCGGAGGCTTACAGATATATCCGTCCAGAAAAATCTGATTTACAGGAACTGTTTCATCCTCTTCTTCCACAAACTTCAGTTCTCTGCTGAATACTGAAAGCACGAGACGGTTGTGCTTCTCCTCATGGCGGTTATATGAGCGGAACTGTCCATGGATTTCCACATATTCTCCGATATAATCCTGCGTTACATCCACCAGCCGTTCAGAAACCATCACCGGAATCCTGTCTTCCGAATCACTGAGCCTTTTGACCAGCAGCTCAGTCATATAGAAGCCTTCTCCAAAGACCTGATGACTGAATGTAAAGCCTGCTGCAATTTTGCCCATCATAGATACCTGATTGTTTTCAATAATTTTATCTGCCATAATGTGGTTCTCCTTCCCTGTAGAGCACCTGTGTCAGAATCTCTGCCTGCAGTGCAGACCGTAAATCGTCTCTGCTTTTTCAGCGATTCCGCATATGCTCCTCTGTACCTTGTATTGTTCTTTATAAGGTTATGTACAGGCATTCTCATTTAGAACCAGAATCTGCAAAATAAAAAAATTATTTTAACACCTTGTAATCTGGCGAAAATGTGGTAAACTGAAAATTCGGGTAACTTATTGAAAAAAACACATAATAATAGGAACAAATTCATCTGCAAGATATATCGTGCTTGAAAAATGCTTTTGCAGCAAAATAATCCTGCTGATAACACATGAATATTAACAATTCCGGTAACTGTTCAGCCAATGTGCCGAACAGTTACCCATTCAAAGCTTAAAGAGGAAAGGAAAATCATTTTATGAGAACAAAACGTGAAGATGTCCGTAACGTAGCCATTATCGCCCACGTTGACCATGGTAAAACAACTCTGGTTGACCAGCTTCTGAAACAGAGCGGTGTATTCCGCGAAAATCAGGAAGTTCAGGAACGTGTCATGGACTCCAATGATATTGAGCGTGAGCGTGGTATCACTATTTTATCCAAGAATACAGCTATTCATTACAAAGATACAAAGATCAATATCATCGACACACCAGGACATGCTGATTTCGGCGGCGAAGTAGAACGTGTACTTAAATGGTAGACGGTGTTATTCTTCTCGTTGATGCTTTCGAAGGTGCTATGCCTCAGACTAAATTCGTTCTTAAGAAAGCCCTTGAACTTGATCTCCATGTAATCGTATGTATCAACAAGATCGACCGTCCGGAGGCCCGTCCTGACGAAGTTGTAGATGAAGTTCTGGAACTTCTTATGGATCTTGGTGCTTCTGACGAGCAGCTTGACTGCCCGTTCCTGTATGCTTCTGCAAAAGCAGGACATGCTGTGATTGACTTAAACGATACTCCTAAGGATATGGCTCCTCTGTTTGACGCTATTCTGAAATATATCCCTGCTCCGGAGGGAGATCCTGATGCAGATACTCAGGTTCTGATCAGCACCATTGACTACAACGAATATGTGGGACGTATCGGTGTAGGTAAAGTTGAGAATGGTAAGATTGCCGTTAATCAGGAGCTGACTCTGTTAAACCATCATGATCTGGACAAACGTAAGAAAGTTAAAATCAGCAAGCTCTATGAGTTTGACGGTCTGAATAAGGTTGAAGTAAAGGAAGCTACTATTGGTTCCATCGTTGCTATTTCCGGTATCGCAGACATCCATATCGGTGATACTCTCTGCGGCGGAGAAAACCCGGAGGCAATTCCTTTCCAGAAGATTTCCGAGCCTACCATTGCCATGAACTTCATCGTAAATGACAGTCCGCTGGCAGGCCAGGAAGGTAAATACATCACATCCCGTCATCTTCGTGACCGTCTCTACCGTGAACTGAATACAGATGTCAGCCTTCGTGTAGAAGATACTGAAACAACAGAAGCCTTTAAGGTTTCCGGACGTGGAGAACTTCATCTGTCTGTCCTGATCGAGAACATGAGACGTGAAGGTTATGAATTCGCAGTAAGTAAACCGGAGGTTCTGTACAAAACAGACGAGCGTGGAAAGAAACTTGAACCTATGGAAATCGCTTATGTAGATGTTCCGGAAGAATTTTCCGGTACTGTAATCCAGAAACTGAGTGAACGTAAAGGTGAGCTACAGGGTATGAGTACTGCCAGTGACGGTACTGTCCGTCTGGAATTCCACATTCCTTCCCGTGGACTGATCGGATTCCGCGGTGAGTTCCTTACTTCCACCAAGGGTACCGGCATCATCAATACTATGTTTGACGGATATGCTCCTTACAAGGGAGATTTCCAGTACAGAAAACAGGGATCTCTGATCGCTTTCGAGGCTGGTGAAGCTGTTACTTATGGTCTGTTCGCAGCCCAGGAGCGTGGTACTCTGTTTATCGGACCTGGTGCAAAGGTTTACAGCGGTATGGTTATCGGACAGAATGGTAAAGCCGAAGATATCGAGCTGAACGTATGCAAGACAAAACATCTGACTAACACACGTTCTTCTTCCGCTGATGATGCACTGAAATTAACTCCACCAAGAGTTCTCAGTCTGGAACAGGCCATCGATTTCATCGACCAGGATGAACTCCTTGAGGTTACACCGGAGTCTCTCCGTATCCGTAAGAGACTTCTGGATTCCAGAGAACGTAAGAGAGCCGCTTTCAGAAAAGCCTGAAACAAATAGAAACTTAAGAAAATTAAGCCCCGCAGATTTTGCGGGGCTTAATTTTTCTTAATCATTACTGTTCACTCCGTTCACAGTAACTCTTAATCTCCTGCAAACATAGTCAATCGGATATTCGCAATCCGCTTTCGCTACTTGCTCATAACCGAATAACTGCTTCGCAGTTTATCAGGAGGGGCTTGTACCCCTCCTGATACAAGTAAGTCCCCAACCACTGCTTATTGCTCTTCGCAACCTCCGCAGGGACTTACTTGATTCGTTAAAAACATAAATCCTTCTACAAATTATATTGTTATATTTTCACGAAATTCCAAGTTAGTATTTGTTAACTTTTTCATATGCTTTGTAATTGACAAATGATTAACAAAGTCATATAATAGCATCATCGAGGTTGTTAATTTATTAACGTTATTTTTTAACTTTCTCTCAGTTGCCAACAGAACATATATTGTTAAATTTTTCTCATATATTCTGACAATTGATATTTTATTCACATTATTTACGTGATTATGCACAATTTTCACCATAATATTTCGTTATGCTCATATTAATGTTACTGTTGACCGAATAATCAGTTTATTTGTATAATAAAAACATAACAGGTCACGGTAAATACTTTTAACGAAAACACAAACAGGAGGATTCCCAAATGGCAAAAAAAGAGAACACTATCCCAACCATCATCGACACCCCTGAAGCCCTTACTGCAAAGATTGCAGCCATGAAAGAGGCACAGAAGATTTTCGCAACATTTACCCAGGAGCAGGTAGATAAGATTTTCAAAGCTGCCGCTACTGCTGCTGACAAAGCACGTATCCCGCTTGCTAAAGATGCTGTTGAAGAAACAGGAATGGGTATTGTAGAAGATAAGGTTATCAAGAACCATTACGCAGCCGAGTATGTATACAATGCGTATAAGAATACCAAAACCTGCGGTGTGATTGAAGAAGATACTGCTTACGGTATTAGGAAAATAGCTGAGCCGATCGGTCTGATTGCTGCTGTTATTCCTACAACCAACCCGACATCTACTGCAATCTTCAAAACTCTGATCGCGCTGAAAACACGTAATGCGATCATCATCAGTCCACATCCCCGTGCAAAAAATGTACCATTGAGGCAGCAAAGGTTGTTCTGGAAGCTGCTGTAGAAGCCGGTGCACCGGAGGGAATCATCGGATGGATCGATGTTCCAAGTCTTGATCTGACAAATCAGGTTATGCGTGAAGCAGACATCATCCTTGCTACAGGTGGACCGGGAATGGTTAAGGCTGCCTATTCTTCCGGAAAACCAGCTTTAGGTGTAGGTCCCGGAAATACTCCTGTTATCATTGATGACAGTGCAGATATCCGTCTGGCAGTTAACTCCATCATCCATTCCAAGACCTTTGACAATGGTATGATCTGTGCTTCCGAACAGTCTGTAACTGTTCTTGAGAGCATTTATAAGAAAGTAAAAGAAGAATTCCTTTACAGAGGATGCTACTTCCTGAAACCGGATGAATTAGAGAAAGTAAGAAAAACTATCCTTATCAATGGTGCATTGAATGCAAAAATCGTAGGTCAGAAAGCTGCCACTATCGCTGAGATGGCCGGTGTTGCAGTTCCTCCTGAGACAAAGATTCTGATCGGCGAAGTTGAATCTGTAGACATCAGCGAAGAATTCGCACATGAAAAGCTTTCCCCTGTACTTGCCATGTACAAGGCCAAAACTTTTGACGAAGCGATTGCCAAAGCTGAACAGCTTGTAGCTGACGGCGGTTATGGACATACCTCCGCTCTCTACATTGATACAAGAGAGAAGGAAAAGATGGAAAAACATGCAGCAGCTATGAAGACCTGCCGTATCCTCATCAATACTCCATCTTCTCAGGGCGGCATCGGCGACCTTTACAACTTCAAACTTGTTCCGTCCCTGACTCTGGGCTGCGGTTCCTGGGTGGCAACTCCGTATCTGAGAACGTAGGTGTAAAACATCTCATTAACATCAAGACCGTTGCTGAAAGGAGAGAAAATATGCTCTGGATTAGAACACCGGAAAAAGTTTATTTCAAAAAAGGCTGCCTGCCGGTTGCTCTGGATGAACTTGGCACCGTTATGCACAAGAAACGCTGCTTTATCGTAACAGACTCTTTCCTTTATAAGAATGGATATACTAAAAAGATCGAAGATAAATTAGATCAGATGGGAATCGTACATACCTGCTTCTACGATGTAGAGCCAGATCCATCTCTCGCTTCTGCAAGAGCCGGTGCTGCTGCAATGAGAATGTTTGAGCCTGACTGCATTATCGCAATGGGCGGTGGTTCCGCAATGGATGCCGGCAAGATCATGTGGGTTCTCTATGAAAATCCGGACGCCAACTTTGATGATATGGCTATGGACTTTATGGATATCCGTAAGAGAATCTTCACATTCCCGCATATGGGTAAGAAAGCTTACTTTGTAGCTGTTCCGACATCTTCCGGTACAGGTTCCGAGGTAACACCGTTTGCTATCATTACTGATAAAACTACAGGTATCAAATGGCCTCTGGCAGATTATGAATTAATGCCTGATATGGCTATTGTTGATACAGATAATATGATGAGCGCACCTAAGGGACTGACCTGTGCTTCCGGTATCGACGTTATGACTCATGCACTTGAAGCCTATGCTTCCATGATGGCGTCTGATTATACAGATGGTCTTGCATTAAATGCAATCAACTGGTATTTAACTATCTGCCACGTGCATACAAAGATGGTTCTGATGTAGAAGCAAGACAGCATATGGCAAATGCTTCCTGCATGGCTGGTATGGCTTTCGCAAATGCTTTCCTTGGCGTAAACCACTCTCTTGCTCATAAGCTGGGAGCTTTTCATCATCTTCCACATGGTATTGCAAATGCTCTGGTTCTGCTTCATGTTCTGCGCTATAATGCAGCCGAAGTTCCGGCTAAGATGGGTACCTTCCCACAGTATCAGTATCCGCACACACTTGCACGTTACGCTGAGATTGGCCGTTCTGTAGGTCTGACAGGCAAGAACGACAGCGAAGTATTTGAGAAACTTCTCCAGAAACTGCAGGAACTGATGGATACTATTGAGATCAAACATACGATCAAAGAATACGGCGTAGAGAGAAGTACTTCCTTGAAACTCTGGACGAAATGACCGAACAGGCATTCAACGACCAGTGTACCGGTGCCAACCCGAGATATCCATTAATGTCTGAGCTGAAAGAAATCTATCTGAAAGCTTACTATGGTGAGGGAAATATTCCTGAATCCAGGAAAGCAAAAGAGAAAAAAGAAGAGAAATAAGATTCGCTGAAAATAAACCTTTTCCTTTAAAAATATAGTATTTAAACCAACAAATGGGGCTGTCAAAAAACGACAGCCCCTTATTATATTATTTCTTACTGCGATATGCTTCTGCTTCCCAATGCGTGATAAAGTATGTAATATCATCTGTCATGTGAAGCGGGCCACCAAAGCTTTCTGCATATACTGCAAGCTTGATGGCATCTTTTACAAGAAGCTGTGCTTTTGCAGCTTTTCCCTTATCATCTTCCATAATAAAGGCGCCAACTCCCTGTACCAGGATCAGTCTTGGCTCTTTGTCATTCTCTTTCATAAATGCGTCCAGCGCATCTTTTACCTGATCAATATTTTCTACAAATAACGGATATGGTCCACAGTATACAATGTGATCCGGTGTAAATGGTTTCAGAAGCGGTGCAGCCGCTGCCTTATCTTTTACGAAGTTATCAGCTTCCGCTGCAGGTACCACTTCTACTGCATGTCCCAGTAACTGGGAAAGCTTCTCTGCTGCCTGCTCTTTTTCAGGTGTAACCGCATCACTGACATCAGCAGTTCTCTTTACCTGTTTCTCTAATTTACTGATCACGCCGTCAAATAATACTCCAATTTCCTCTACAGTATTTGCTGCAACGAAAATTCCGTGATTCTGGAGCAGAAGAACCTGAACATCTTTTCCGAATTCTTCTTTATAAGCATTCATTTTCTCATAGCAGATACGCGCAAGTGTATAACCTGGTTTGCAGATATCGATCCAGAGTACATCTTTTCCAAGGATCTGTTCGCTGAGTTCCTTTGCGCCTTTTCCGCAGGTCAGTCCATTGACAAGTGTAGGATGAACATGCAGTACATAAGTATAGGCAAATAAGTTATGAAGCAGTGCTTCTACACTTGGACGTTTTGTTTTGTCAGCATCTGTTACTGCAGCCATAACATCTGCAAGATACAGTGATTCACGTTTGACATCATCTTCAGGATAATCTGTCTTCATGATTTCATTCAAACGTGTTCTGCTCATTTCCACAAATTCCTCTGCCTTGATTGTGGCAAGCTGTGTACCAGAGCCTTTTACATACAATGTAGTGTCGTCTTTTACAGAAGTATTACCACCGCCTGCAAGAACATAGGCAGGGTTGCTTCCATAAGTATTTGACATTTTTACTAAGATTGAAAGATCCATAGTTAAAATACCTCCCATATTTTAATAGTTTTGCTATTACCCATTCCATTGTACACGATATCCTACTTTTTTCCAAGTGTTATAATGTTGCTGTTCACACACCACTATCCCGAGACATACAAGCCAAAATTCCATTGCCGCAGGCAATCTGGAATGAATTTGGCTACGTTACTGTGAGCGGAGTAAACAGTAACGTTATAATAGTCCCGCAAATAACCTCATAAACAGCTGTCCCAGGCGCAAATACGCGCTGCGTCCGGTACTGTACTGTTCTGTCTACTTCACGGCATTCATCCATGGTTGCTGCAAGATCATTTCGGATATCCAGAACTGCCTGGCAGTCTGCCATAAAACAGCCGTTTTCAAAATGATGATACAGACTTCTGTAATCCAGATTTATAGTTCCGCAGGTTGCCATACAATCATCTGCCACACTCATCTTTGCATGACAAAAACCAGGTGTCCATTCGTAGATACGCACTCCATGTTTTACCAGTCCATGGTAAAAGGAACGTGTGATGTTGTAGATCATCTTTTTATCCGGAATACCAGGTGTGATGATCCTCACATCCACCCACGCTTAGCAGCCAGACACAGGGCATGGCTCATTTCATCTGTGATGATCAGGTACGGAGTCATAAACCAGCAGTATTTTTCCGCTTTATTCGCCATACTGATATACACCTCTTCGCCTACCTGCTCATGGTCCATAGGACTGTCCGCATAGGGCTGGATAAAGCCTGTCTGCTTTGCCTGATAATCTGTGTGAACCAGAAATCCGGTAAAATCACTGTCATTTTTATCCTTATCACTGACAGCATTCCACATCTCAAGGAATGTTACTGTCAGGGAACGGACAGCCTCGCCCTCCAGACGGATACCTGTATCCTTCCACTGTCCATAAGGATGTGTAAAATTAAAATATTCATTGGCAAGGTTGTAACCGCCAGTAAATCCCACTTTTCCATCGATCACTGTGATCTTGCGGTGATCCCTGTTATTCAGAAACACATTCAGACCCGGAGTAAAAGGGTTGAACACTCTGCAATGGATTCCCACATTTTCCATTTTCTTAATGAAGTCTGTATTGATAAACCCAATGGAACCCATGTCGTCATAAAACACTCTGACTTCTACGCCTGCCTTTACGCGGTCTTCCAGAACTCTCTGGATTTTATGCCAGGCCTGTGCATCCTCAATGGCATGATATTCCATAAAAATGAATTTCTCTGCCTTTGCCAGATCTGCCAGCTGAGCCTCCAGCCCTTTGACTGCCTCATCATAATAAATAACATCTGTATTCTGATAGACCGGATAGGAGGCATTTTTCTGTATATAATCAGAAATATTGCCTGCCTTCGGGATTTTCCTGCCAAGCGTTTCCCTGCACTCACTGTCATTGGGAAGCAACGGCAGAAGTTCCCTGTCGATCTGGTCATAACGCTCCCGCATTTTACGGGTACCGCCATTGAGACCAATCAGTAAGTACAATCCCACTCCCAAGATAGGGAATACAAGGATCAAAATAACCCAGGGCATTTTCATAGATGAAGTCTGGTCTGACGCATACAGCTTAAGAACCAGTACACCTGCAAGAAGCCTTGTCATCAGATTGATAATCTCCGCATATTGATTCAGCTTTGTGATCATAGCAATGATAAAAGCTGCTTCCAGTAAAATACATACTGCGGAAAAGCATAATCGTTTTACACCATTTTTCGTTTTCGCCCTGCCTTCCAGGGTATCCTGTTTCATATTCTTTCTCTCTCCCTCTGTCATTATACGTTAATATTCACTCTGTTCCCAGAACACATATCAGACAGATAAAATCGTCCGCTTTTTTTACTTGCTTATAACCGGATAACTGCTCCGCAGTTTCAGTCAGGAAAGATTTTCTGCACATTTATTTGTGCCTATATACTCTGCTACTTTATCTGTCACTTTATTGCAGATTACCGTATAAGCTGCTCCCAGTACATTGGCGCCTATACGAAGCGCTACTGCTGCCGGCATTCCGAAGATCCCTGCTGCAATAGATAAGGCTCCAAAAGTATTAAATGCAGTCTGCCACGGATATCCAGCTGAATATCCAACTCCGATTCCTCCGATCATTCCTATGTACGGATACATGGATTCAGGAAGTACCAGATACAGCACAATAAACAACAGGCATCCCACAACATTGAACATTCCTCTTCTCACAGACCTTGGGACACAATCCTCTGTAAAAGGCAGACATACGGACATACAGGCAATTCCTGCCCACATTGCTCTTGGAAGTCCCAGAAGATTCATAAACAGCATTGCGCTGGATACGATCAGTGTCAGTTTCACATACCATCTGCTTCTTGCTGACTTAAGATCAAATTCCCGGAACAAATCCAGGAAGGTTCTTCGATAGGCTCTGTTTCTCTGGTTCTTATAGAAGACGATCATACAGATCACCATTCCCACCAACAAGCCGATCACACGGAAGGTGTATTCCTTTCCTGTCACATCATAGCCCAGAAGCAGCAAATAGCCCAGCACAAAGGTGGAATGATTGTACATGATCACATTGTGACAGCCCAGTATCATCAGCAATAAAATACACACAGCATTCACTGCAAACGCAGCTAACGGAGGCACCATATTTGCCAGACGGGGGCCTGCCATAAGTATACCGAAGATCCCTGCAATGGAAAGCAGTCCATGTGTTGTCCTGATCCCGAAATCTGCCTGCCGCAGCACAAGCACTGCCAGCAGAACAGTAACACCAACTACACTGTTGCTGCTCCCTGTAAGCTTACTGTACATGCTCACCACTGCTACGCAAAAAGCCATAACCAGATACACTTTAAAATTATAGATTAAAATGTGCCGTCTTTTCTCTTTGGGATCTGTGGTGCTTTTGATCAGCTGTTTGGAGCCGGTCGAACTCAATTGTAATTCCTGATAAAATGTCATGTCTCGTTACCTCTCTTTCGTGAAAATCTATAAAAATTTATGAATTACCTTTTTTAGTAACGAGCACTATACCGCAGTTCCCTCTGTTAGTCAAGACTTAATTATTTTTCCAGGTCTCTTCTGATTATTTCTTCAAGTCTCTCCAGATCCTCATTATCAGGATGAGATAACGCCCTGTCAAAGTTCCGGATCAGTTCATCCAGGTTAGGCGCATGATCCGACTTCTCCTTCATCTTTACGTATCTGTCCCTGACTGACTGAGGCATTTTCCCCTGACACATAAATTCTCCGATTACTGTATTACTCTCATCCACAGATTCCTTAACTTTCCCGAGAACCTGCTGAAAATAGGCTTCACTGCCTCCGAATCCTGCTGTTCCAAACAGAAAAATCTTCTTGTTTTTCAGACTCTTTAACAGTTCAAGTGTTGCAGGATCTGCATTCCCTATATCTGTCCAGAATCCAATGTATAATGTGTCGGAAGAAAAAGCCTTCGCTCCTTCTGTTCCAAAATAGTCACAGTTTTCCTCAGGCAATACCTCCCTGATTTTCTCTGCAAGCTTCTTTGTGTTCCCTGTTTTACTGCTGTATATAATCGAGTATCTTTGTATTCCCATGCTGTCTCTTGCTCCTTTTTTGTTTTATGCACTCTCGGAGTCTTCCTTGTATTTGCTTTTGCAAAAAGATTCCGAAAATACATTTTTATCTGCGTTATTTATATCAGTTATAAATCCTCGTCCGACACTCCATCCCGGAACATTTTCAGCAGCTCTTCCAGACTTCTCTCAGCTTTTCATTCTTATTATACTGAACCAGCACCACTGTAACAATGGCAGACAGGATACATACATCTGCGGATCAGTTTCGGATGCGATACATCTCTTC
>ENA-OQDF01000016-OQDF01000016.1-human-gut-metagenome-genome-assembly--contig:-NODE-16-length-46849-cov-2.246522_pt1 | contig 46849 bp, 70 predicted proteins | sample MGYA00242769_ERZ504597 | MGnify/ENA primary metagenome ERZ504597 (study PRJEB26092, sample SAMD00036305) | human gut metagenome | host: Homo sapiens | study: EMG produced TPA metagenomics assembly of...
GCTTTGGTGATTTCACCGTCGCGAGTACCTTTACCAGAGCATTAGGTTCTTGATAATTCCCTTTGCTGCCAAGGAATCGCCATCAACAACTTCGCCAGCTTCGAAGTACTTTTCGATGCGGCTTACGTTTACGGGCAAATATTCAACACGATTGATGTTGCGAAAGCCAGGAAGCTTTGGCAAACGACGTGCTAATGGGGTCTGTCCACCCTCAAAGCCAGTACCCTTGCCGCCGCCAGAACGAGACTTCTGACCATTCAAACCACGACCAGCAGTTTTACCAGTACCAGATGCAGGACCACGACCAACGCGCTTACGAGCCTTGGTTGCACCTTCTGCAGGACGTAAATCCTTAAGTTCCATGTTTTGTTTCTCCTTTACGCTAACCCTTCATAATGAAGGGTCGGCAGCTCGCCGCCGACAAACTTCCTTTAGACAAAAACTTTGCCATTATCGCACAAAAGACGCAAAACGCGCCCACAAGTTTTGTCTTCACAGAGTGAATGTATTTAAAAAAAATGCGCCGTTCTCACGAACGCGCAAAGTTACTTTAAAGTTCTTCAACCTCTACGAGGTGCTTTACTTTGAAGATCATTCCGCGTACTGCGGGGTTGTCAGTCTGCTCTACCGTGCGACCAACTTTACCAAGACCAAGAGCCTTCAGGGTACGACCCTGATCATACTTATAACCGATGGAGCTCTTTACCTGGGTGATACGCAGAGTCTTTGCATCAGCCATTATTAGTTCTCCTTCCAGCCGTAAATCTGAGAAACGGAGATACCGCGACGCTGAGCAACCTCTTCAGGGCTCTGCATATTCTTAAGACCTTCAGCAGTTGCTTTAACGATGTTAAGAACATTGTCGGTACCCAAAGATTTGCAGAATACGTCCTTTACACCCGTGAGCTCCATAACTGCACGAGCAGCGCCACCAGCGATAACACCAGTACCAGGAGCAGCAGGCTTAATCAGAACACGACCAGCACCATACTCACCGATGATGTCATGAGGAAGCGTTCCAGCCTCAGTCAGAGGAACCTTAAACATATTCTTCTTGGCGTCTTCAACGCCCTTCTTGATAGCGGTAGGTACTTCCTGGGATTTACCCATACCAATACCTACGCGACCATTGCTGTCGCCCACAACTACCAACGCAGTCAGAGCGAAACGACGACCACCTTTAACAACCTTAGAAACGCGGTTGATGTAAACAACACGTTCCTGAAGTTCGGGAACGCCTGCCTGGTTTTCAACCTTTTTAGCCATAGACACTAACCCTCCCTTAGAACTTCAGGCCTGCACCGCGCGCACCTTCAGCTACTGCCTTGATGCGACCGTGATACAGGTTACCACCGCGGTCAAAAACTACCTCAGTGATGCCATTTTCCTGTGCTTTTTTACCGATGAGTTCACCTAAAGCTTCGGCACCCTCTACGGTGCTACCGTTCTTTTCGGTTGCTTTGAACTCTGCACCCAGGGTAGAAACTGCACAGATAGTCTTACCTGCAACATCATCAATTACCTGAGCATACATATTTGCATTTGAACGCGTAATGCACAAACGCGGACGAGCGGGCGTACCAGAAATCTTACCGCGAACGCGAGTATGACGACGACGAAGCCCAGCTTGTTTCTTTTGAAGTTTCTTCATGAGTAAATTCCCTTCGATACAACGCTTCTGGACTAGTCAGACTTAGCAGCCTTGCCAAGCTTGCGACGTACATATCGCCCTCATAGCGAATACCCTTACCCTTATAAGGTTCAGGCTTACGCCATGCGCGAATGTTAGCAGCAACCTGGCCAACTTGCTCTTTGCTGATGCCTTTAACGATGATCTCGGTCTGGCTGGGAACCTCAAAAGCGATGTTCTCAGGAGCCGGAACAACTACAGGATGAGAATAACCGAGCTGAAGTTCGAGGTCAGTGCCCTTCAATGCAGCACGATAACCAACACCAACAAGCTCAAGCTTCTTTGCATAGCCCTCAGATACCCCAACAATCATGTTATGAATAAGGTACGAGTTAAACCATGAAGGCTTTTTGCCTCACGGCTATCATCAGGACGCTCTACGATTACATTACCGTCTTCTACCTTGATAGACATAATGTCAGAGAACGTACGAGTTAATTCACCCTTGCCACCTTTTACGGTAACAGTGCTGCCATCGATGGCAACTTCTACACCGGAAGGAATGGCGACAGGCATTTTACCAATTCGAGACATATTCGCTCCTTCCTTCCTACCAGATGTAAGCGATCACTTCGCCGCCGATGCCAGCTTTGCGGGCATCGCGGTCAGCCATAACGCCTTTGCTCGTAGAAATAACAGCAGTACCAAGACCACCAAGAACGCGAGGCAATTCATCTTTGCCTGCATAAATACGCAAGCCTGGCTTAGAGATGCGCTTTAAGCCACGGATAGTGCGTGCTTTCTTGTCACCATACTTGAGGGTAATGGTCAAAATATCGCGAGGTGAAGCCTCTTCGATATCAAAACCGGCAATATAGCCTCTTCGTGCATGATGCGTGCAATTTCAACAAGCTTTTTGCTTGACGGCATTGACACCGTCGGCTTGCCTGCAGAGTTAGCATTACGCACACGCGTAAGCATATCTGCAATAGGATCGTTCATGCTCATTGTTGTGTTTCTCCTTTGTTCATGATGAGACGAAAAGCCGGTTCGCCTGCGCCCTTAGCACACGCGCCTTGACTCTCGACACTCAACAACGTGACGTTAACTTCTAATTCTTACCAGGAAGCTTTGGTCACGCCGGGCAGTTCGCCTTTGTTAGCAAGTTCACGAAGGCAGACACGGCACAGACCGAACTTGCGGTAGTACGCACGAGGGCGACCACAGCGAGCACAGCGATTGTGCTGACGAGTCGAGAACTTCGGCTCTCGCTTTGACTTGGCGATCATCGATTTCTTAGCCATTCAAAATCCTTCTTTCCTATAACCAATTCTCTACTTTTAAGAGAATTTAGTTTTCTTTTTTGAACGGGAAGCCCATGGCATCCATCAATGCTTGGCTGCTTCATTGGTCTCTGCGGTGGTTACGAACGTAATGTCCATACCACGAGTGTGATCGATCTTGTCATACTCGATCTCTGGGAAGATAAGCTGCTCGGTAAGACCCATGGTGTAGTTACCACGACCGTCAAAGCTGTTAGGATTGCAGCCACGGAAGTCGCGTACACGAGGGAGAGCCATGGACATCAGACGGTCAAAGAACTCCCACATGCGGTCACCACGAAGGGTAACCTTGCATCCAATTGCCTGACCTTCACGCAGATGGAAGCCAGCGATTGACTTCTTAGCGCGCGTAACCATTGGCTGCTGACCGGTAATAGTACGAAGGTCAGCAATAGCACCGTCGAGCAACTTCTTGTCGCCTGCAGCACGACCAACACCCATGTTTACCACGATTTTCTCAAAACGTGGAACCTGGTTAACGTTGCTGCATTCCAGCTCTTTAAAGAGCTTAGGAGCGACTTCGTTTACGTACTTTTCCTTCAAACGAGGAGTAGCCATTGTTGTTTTTACCTTTCTCGATGAATTAAACACAGGATTTCCGACCCTGCGTCCCCAGCGTTTGCTAGGGTCATAGGCGCTATTTAGCGCACCCAAAGACGACACCATACAGGATTGTCATCTTAAGGTCAACCTATACGCCAAAACCACACACGCTTTCTGGATATGAAAAGCGAATGTGGTTGTTTACTTATTACATTCCCAGCCCTGAAACAAAAACGCATTATGGATGGGAATCTACTGTTAAAATCACTCACTTAGTTTACAAAGTCAGTGAGGGTTGTCGTAGCGAGTTCAGATTGCGGGAAGAATTTATGAAGCGTAGTTGCTACGCGAATAAATTCTGGAGCGCAAGCTGGGCCGCTATGGCAAGCCGCAACGTCAACAAATGGGTTGCTGTAAAAGCAACCCATTAACAACTAGTCAATGTCAGCGCCGCACTTCTTGCATACGCGGATCTTCTTGCCGTCTTCGCGCTTGATGCTTACGCGCGTTGCCTCTTTGCAAGAGGGGCAGATAAGAGCCACGTTAGATACATGAATAGGAGCTTCCATAGAAGCAATGCCACCTTCAGGGTTTGCCTGAGTAGGACGCATTGCCTTCTTGATGATGTTTACTTTTTCAACGGTAACACGCTGGGAAGAAGGCTTGGTGGCAAGAACGGTGCCTTCAGCGCCACGATCTTTACCAGTTAAAACCTTTACCTTGTCACCTTTTTTGATGTTCATTTTAGCCATGAATTGTTCCTCCTACAGCGTTTCCGGTGCCAGGGACACGATCTTCATGTACTTCTTCTCGCGGAGTTCGCGAGCAACAGGACCAAAGATACGGGTACACGGGGAGCGCCGTTGGCATCGATCAGCACGGCTGCATTCTGGTCGAACTTAATATAGCTGCCGTCTTCACGACGAACTTCTTTTTTAACGCGTACAACTACGCAGCGGACGACATCGCCCTTTTTAACGCTGCCGTTTGGCATTGCCTCTTTAACGCTGCATACGATGACATCACCCAGGCCTGCGTAACGGCGCTTAGAGCCGCCCAGAACCTTGATGCACTGCACCTTGCGAGCGCCAGAGTTATCAGCGACGGCGAGCATGCTCTGCATTTGAATCATATGCTTATCCCTTTCGATGCTTTCAAGTAAGCAGTTGCTTACTTGGCCTTCTCAACGATGTCGAGAAGACGCCAACGCTTCATCTTAGACAGCGGGCGAGTTTCCATAATCGTTACGGTATCGCCCACACCAGCTTCATTGTTTTCGTCGTGCGCATGGAACTTCTTGGTGGAGTTAACCATTTTGCCGTATACCGGATGTGGTTTACGTTCGTGTACTTGCACGACACAAGTCTTGTCGCCAGAAATGCTTACTACAACACCCTGACGGACTTTACGAGAATTACGTTCTTCACTCATGCTATTCAAACCTTCCTAGTCGAGCCTTAAGCCTGAACAGCCTTGAGCTCGCGATCGCGCATCTCGGTCTGGATGCGAGCGATGTCCTTCTTGACCTGCTTGATGCGAGCGGTGTTATCCAACTGGCCAGTTGCCATCTGGAAGCGCAGGTTGAAAAGTTCTGCACGTGCTTCCTTAAGCTTAGCCTGCAGATCTTCACCTGAAAGATTCCTGATCTCTGCTGCTTTCATTTACTCCTGCCCTTCTGCCTCGCGCTTAACGATCTTGCACTTGATGGGCAACTTATTGATTGCAAGACGAAGTGCATCACGTGCGGTTTCTTCGTCTACGCCATCGATCTCAAACATGATACGGCCAGGCTTTACAACTGCTACCCAACCCTCAGGGTTACCCTTACCTTTACCCATTCGAGTTTCAGCAGGCTTCTGCGTGATGGGCTTGTCAGGAAGATCGTGATCCAAACATTACCAGTACGGTTCATACGACGGGTCATCGCGATACGTGCAGCCTCGATCTGGCGGTTAGTGATCCAATGGCGATCCAGAGCTGAATGCCCCAGCTGCCATGATTCAAAGTGGTACCGCCCTTAGCGTTACCCTTCATAGAACCACGCTGGACCTTGCGGTGCTTAACGCGCTTAGGTACCAACATTATTTATCACCCTATCGTTGTTGCGACGGCCGCGACGGTTGGGACGAGAAGAACCTCGAGTGCAGGCTGTGGAGCCTTCTGGCCAGGAAGAACTTCACCGTGGTATACCCAAACCTGAATACCAATGGAACCCATGGTAGTTGCAGCGGTAGCAAAGCCATAGTCAATCTTTGCACGGAGAGTGTGCAGTGGTACGCGACCTTCACGATACCATTCGCGGCGGCTCATTTCTGCGCCACCAAGACGACCTGCGCACTGGATACGAATACCCTTAGCGCCAGACTTGCGTGCAGACTGAACTGCTTTGCGCATAGCGCGACGGAACGCAACACGGTTTTCCAACTGTTCAGCAATAGACTGAGCAATGAGATTTGCATCAAGCTCAGGACGCTTAACTTCTACAACCTCAACGGATACAGTGCCGTTTGCGATCTGGTTAAGCTTCTTGCGAAGAGCGTCAACCTCTGCGCCCTTCTTACCAATTACAACACCTGGACGAGACGTGGTAATAATTACCTTGATCTTGTCGCCAGCGCGTTCAATTTCTACACGAGAAACGGCTGCATGGGCGAGCTGCTTTTCCAGGAACTTGCGAATTACGAGGTCGTTTTCAAGGTTTGCCGCATAGTCCTTGTCGGAATACCAACGCTACGCCAATCCTCAGTAACACCAAGACGGAAACCGGTGGGGCTTACTTTCTGACCCATACTATGCCTCCTCTCGAGTTGCTACGATGACGGTGATGTGGCTGGTGCGCTTACGAATGCGCGATGCGGAACCCTTTGCACGAGGACGAATGCGCTTCAAAGTTGGGCCTTCGTCAGCAAAGCATGCCTTAACAACCAAGTTGTCTGGGTTGCCAGCACCTTTCTGTGCAGCATTTGCAACAGCGGAGTTCAGAGTCTTCTCAACAACTTCTGCAACTGCGCGGTTGGTGAAACGCAGGGTTTCCTGAGCGGCTACTACATCTTTGCCGCGGATTTGATCAAGCACGATACGCGCCTTACGGGGCGAAACGCGCACATAGCGAGCGATTGCTTTAGCTTCCATGTTTCACCCTTTCCTACTTGTCGTGACCACGGAAGGTACGGGTTGGAGCAAACTCGCCCAACTTGTGTCCAACCATGGACTCGGTTACATACACTGGTACGTGCTTGCGACCATCATGCACAGCGATGGTATGACCAACCATCTCTGGGAAATGGTAGAAGAACGCGACCAAGTCTTGATGACATTCTTTTCGCCTGCTTCGTTCATCGCCACGATGCGATTGAGAAGGCGAGGTTCCACGAATGGACCTTTTTTCAAACTTCTGCTCAATGTTTCTCCTTATGCGATCGGGCGCTACTTCTTGCGACGACGGATGATCAAGCGGCTTGAAGCTTCTTGGGGTTGCGAGTACGGTGACCTTGGTGGAAACGCCCCATGGAGTAACAGGATGACGGCCAGAAGACTTGTTCTTACCTTCACCACCACCATGAGGATGGTCTACTGGTTCATAACAGTACCACGAACGCTAGGACGAATACCCTTCCAGCGATTACGGCCTGCTTTACCAATCTTAATGTTGCCATGCTCTGCATTGCCAACCTCGCCTACGGTTGCGCGGCAGGTAACCAAAACACGACGCATTTCAGAAGAAGGCATACGAAGAATAGCGTAGTTACCCTCTTTACCCATGAGCTGAATGCTAGTGCCAGCAGAACGAGCAATTGCGGCACCGCGACCAGGCTGAAGCTCAACAGCATGGATGAGCGTACCTACTGGAATTGCGGAAAGGGGCAATGCGTTACCAGGCTTGATGTCAGCATCAACGCCAGAGATTACCGTTTCGCCAACTTTGAGGCCCTTTGGATGAAGGATGTAGCGCTTCTCACCATCTGCATAGTGAAGAAGAGCGATACGTGCACTGCGGTTAGGGTCGTACTCGATCGTTGCAACTTTTGCAGGAATACCATCCTTGTTGCGCTTGAAGTCGATGATGCGGTAACGACGCTTAGTACCGCCACCCTGATGACGGGTGGTAACACGACCGTTGTTGTTACGGCCAGCCTTCTTGGGCAAAGGTGCTAACAGAGACTTCTCAGGAGTAGTGCTGGTTACGTCAGCAAAATCCGAGACGGTCTGGAGGCGGCGCCCAGGGCTTGTGGGCTTGTATTGTTTTACTCCCATTTTCTTCCTTTCTATGGGTCTGAGCAGTTGCTCCTACCCTCGATCTTGTGTGGTCTCCATCACCGCCATGAGAACCTTTGGGAGAGGGCTCTCGGCGATTCCGAGTTACCACGCGCCCGGTGTATCCATCAACAGCCAGACGCAAACGAGAATTATACTTACGAATCACCAGCTATGCAAGTTAAAACTTTGGGTCTTTATTTCTTCGCAAAGAATTCACAGTTATCTTGAAAGGCGGAGGGAAGCATACACTTGAGAACTCATATTGTTGCTCAGGGTCTCTTGCCATCTACTCTCAACTATTTATTATCTATTACCCAAACAATAAAAGGTGCTTTAAGTGCGCGCAATACGTAAACGCGGAATAAGAACAATTACACAATAAAGAAAAGCAACAAGCCCCAAAGCTCCTGCTGCCGCACCGATGCTTCCGACCGAAACGCAACTGGTCACTACTCCACCTAAGGCAGAGCCACTACCAATTCCAAAATTAAAAATTGCAGAGAAAATTGAAGTAGCTACCGCTTGATCATCAAGACTCGAATATCGAATTACCTCCGATTGCAAGGCAGCATTCATTGCGGTACTTCCCATTCCTAGTACAACGCACGCGCCCAGTACCCCTATTAAAAATTCTTGGCTTATAAAGAGAACAAAGAATGCAGTCACCAAGCCTAGAAGACACCCGCAGAGAAACTTACTCGTTGTCGGGCATATATCTTCGAAAACAGAACGCTCCCCAGAATGCCAGCCACCCCAAAAAACGCGATTACCACGGTTACGGTTTGCTCTTCTAATCCAACGCTCTGTAATAGGTAAGGCTCGATGTAGCTATAACACATATAATAGGCGGTCATCATAACCCCAACGAACAGGTAAAGGCTTCGAAGTGTTTTTGTTTTAAAAAGTACCGGTAACCTCCGAACCGAGAAGGGCTTTGTTGCAGGAATGGTAGGAAGCACAAAGTAAAGATAAATAAAAATGATGACGGTAATTATCGCAACGCAAGCAAACGTCATGCGCCATCCAAGCGCCAAACCAATAACACGCCCAAGGGGTAAACCAGCAATCAAGGCAACTGATTCGCCCATCACCACCATTCCTAGTGCCATATGGCGATGATCTTCACTCACTACCCTCACTGCCATAGGAGGTGCAATCGACCAGAAAATAGCATGAGCACAGGCCACCACAATACGTGCTGCCATAAGCATAAAATAACTGGTAGCAAGTGAAGAAAGCAGCTGTCCAAAAGCAAATAACGCCACAATTATCAAAAACAAACGGCGAAACCCAATTCGTGAAGCAGCGATCATAAGAGGCAGCGAGAGTAACATCACCATCCATGCGTATACTGAAATAAGCATGCCAGCCTGAGATTCTGTGACAGAAAAGCTGAGCGCAATATCAGTTAAAAGCGCTACAGGCATAAACTCAGATGTACAGAAGATAAAGGTGGAAACCGTAATACCTGCCAACGGTAGTGCTTCTCTTAAATTCATTCGTTGTTTCTTCTGCATCATAGGACGCAAAAACCTCCGCACGTCTCTACTACCGAGCAAGTCCACCTATCCGCCCGATCTGCATGTCCATTCATCCGGCGGTTCGGTTTTGCTTCTGGTTGCTACTCTTAGTTATTTGATAGTTGTGTCTTGATAGCTGTTTCTTTGAGCTCTTTACTTATTTACCCTTGGCCTCTTTTGACTTCCGAGTAAAAAGCTTTTTAATACTACCTAAGAAAATCACTTTGAAAAGGAGTTCTTACTTTTATCTTGTTATAATCCATCCGTTCTTATCAAAAACATTCGTAGTCTTTTCTAACTACTTTTAAACATACACGCCATCACAACCTAGACTTCACCATTTGCGTCGTCATTTTCCAACCTAAGGATCAGCCTCATATGACTCACGATTTCATATCTCTCGCTCTTATCGCCCTCATAGCGGCGCTTGCTCCACTTATCGCAAACCTCATCCCTAAAAAACCGATACCGGAAACCGTTTTACTCCTCATAGGCGGTGCCTTACTGGGGCCTTCAGTCCTAAACCATATTTGGCTCGATGAAAGCGTTTTGTTTTTATCTGATTTAGGCTGCGCCATGCTTTTCTTGCTTGCTGGATTTGAGATCAATCCGCAAACCATCACGGGTCGCGAAGGTAAACGAGGATTGAAAACATGGCTCGCCACACTCGCTTTAGCATTTGCCCTTGTTATGAGTATCTATCATGCTTCCTTTGGCGAACTTTCCATTGATGCTCTAGCCCTTGCTATTGCGCTCACCACCACCGCCATCGGAGCACTTATGCCAATCTTGAAAGAACGTGGTATTTTCACTCGAAAAACAGGTGAAAGTGTTCTTGCCTATGGCATGTGGGGAGAATTAGGCCCTGTTATCGCTATGGCACTTTTGCTCTCTACCCGCGCCCCATGGATCACGGTAATTATCTTATTTACCTTTATTACTCTTGCGGTACTCGTTGCGGTTTTAGGTCAAAGAGCAGCAAAAGCAGAACATCAAATATTTCTCGTTCTTTCTCGAGGACGCAATACTACTTCGCAAACATTCGTGCGCGTGACCATGTTCCTGCTCGTTGGACTTGTAGCAGTTTCGGCAATTTTTGACTTAGATATTGTTCTGGGCGCTTTTGCGGCGGGCTTTATCCTGCGCTATATCGTCCCCGAAAACGACCACGTTCTTGAAGAAAAATTAAATGCCATTGGGTATGGGTTTTTAATTCCTTTATTCTTCGTAGTTTCTGGCGCAAAGATTGAAGTTACTGCAGTATTAAACCAACCGCTCCTTTTAATTGGGTTTATCGCGATGCTTCTCTTAGTTCGTGCGGTACCTATTTTTATTGCATTGCGCACCGACAAGACACCCGAAGTCAAAGCGCTTGGTTGGCGTAATCAAGTTACCGTTTCTCTTTACTGCACAACTGCTCTTCCTCTTATCGTTGCAGTCACTTCGGTTGCCGTGAGTGCGGGCGCTATGTCTTCATCGCTAGCTTCGGTTTTAGTTTCTGCAGGAGCATTGACCGTACTCGTCATGCCGCTTTTAGCCTTACTAACCTATCAAGAAGTAAGGATTCCTCACATCAATAGCTGCTTTTCTTATACGGCTTCTCGTTTTTAGGGTTCTTCTCAAAATACTTTAGAGCCTTTTCTGAAGTGACCTGAAAACTCAGAGCGGCCATTCTCTACCGCACCGCTGCATATCACATTTTTGACCGCAATTATTCTCGATAGAGAAGATCTTACATCTTGAAATAATTCATCGCTAAGAGCAACGAGTTTCTTACGTTCTTCTTCCCTCGTTTTTACATCGCCTCTCTAGGATTGTTTCTGGCTTTCTAGATCACGATGTAAACAAAGGAGGAATCAATGAGCCACTTGCTTGGGCGCCTTAAAGCCTACACGCTCAAAACCGCGTGCTTGTGCGCAGCACTCACCCTTGCACTCTCCGGCACCCTGCTATAGCCTTTGCAGCAAATGCGGAAGCACAAAGCACTTCCAATGCCGAAGAAATGACGCAAGAAAAATTGACGAGGCCAATAATGCCTACGACTCCGCTGCCACCAAGCTTACCTTTATCAGTATGTCCGATACCGAATTTGGCGGAGGAGAAGAAGGAACCGATACGACCGAAGCATCATATAACGAAAAGAATTACCGTCTTAAAGCTGTTGCCGATTGGGCAGCAAGCCACAATTTCGACGTCCAAGCAGTTCTAGATAACGGCGATGTGGTAGGCGCCAACAGCCCCGAGATGAATGCCTGGAACAATAGCGACAAAACCGACATTCATGTATCACGTGCAGGCGGCTGGTACTGCGCAGTAGAGCGATCGCTCTCCGAAAATTTCCCTGACGCAACCATGCTACTCACCAGCGGAAACCATGATATTCCGACTCTGTTCGGAACCGTAATGGATATCAATCACAAAGACGACGAAAAATGGTTCTACCCTGACGCCGAAACCGGCAAAGGCAATATTCATACCAAGATCAACGGATATGACTTTATTTCTCTTGATTACTGGGACTATACCGACTTCCTAAAGACAACCCTTGAAGAAATCTCAAGCGCTCCTGATTATGACCCCACCAAACCAATCTTTATTCAAACTCATAGCGGATACGCCAACACCTCTCTTGGCGGCCCTTTTCATGCCAACTACGACACCGCTAATTCAGCTGCGCCTGGATATCTACAGGATCTCTTGAAGGATTATCCCCAGGCATTTGTAGGATCTGCGCACACCCACTTTTCTGTAGAGCCCGAGACAAGCATTTACCAAAAGGACTTCACCTTTTTCGAAAATGGTTCGATGAACTACATCTATCAGGATGGTCCGTGTATTGATTCGGGATATTTTAATGGCGGACAAGGCGACAGAACCGAAGGCTCCCTTACCCCTTATGAGGCAACATGCAACTTTATTTCCGTACTCGAAGACGGTTCTACCGTAATTCGTCGCTACGATATGACTCACAATCGTTGGATTGGGATGCCTTGGGTAGTCGACACAACGCTCGGTAAGGAAGGATTTACCTACACTGACGAGAATCGCTCCACTATCGCCCCTTGGTGGAAAGATGATACCGAAGTAACCACATCCAACACCACCGAAACCTCTACCACTCTCGGGTTTTCTCATGCAGCTGATGACCAGCTAGTAAACTATTATGAAATTACCCTGACCGATATCGCAGGCAATCCCGTCAACTACACCACCAAGCAAGTGCCCTACTTTAGTGAAGGCGGCCAGGTAAATGTGAGCGGTTCATTCAAGCTTACTCTCGCTGGTATATGACTCCCAATACCATGGGATTCGAATTGAGTGGACTCCAGCCAGCGAGTTACTACACCGCATCCATTGTCGCCTATGATGATTTCGAAAACGCTTCCGAGCCCTATACTTACACCTTCCGAACCGAAGGTAGTGCTACTTTCCCCGAATTACCCAATCAGCCTCAGCTTCCTGAAGGTATTTCTGAAGGGCAATTCTTCAACATGGATTTCGAAAACAACCTATCCGATAGCATTTCTGGTGTAACGGGCAGCGCAAATGGTTCGGTTTCTTTCACTGAAAGCTTTAATGAGGATAACGGAAGCGCAGTGTATATACCTGCTGGCGCGAGCAATTACGTTGATCTCGGCAACCTTGAAAAATGGAATTTAGGAACCAACAAAAACCTCACCATCAATTTCTGGATCAACGCCGAAGATCTTGGTGGCTACGGTTCCTTTATTTCGAATAAAAATTGGACTAACTGGTATCGAAGTGGCATTAACGTTGCTCCCGAAGGAAGTAACTCGACAAGATCGAATTCACTCTTGGTGACGACGTATACGACCACGGTCGTTACACCACTGGCACGGTAGCTAGCTACACCAACGCATGGCACATGATGTCATTTGAAGTGGATCGCGGTGCGCAAGAAGCACGCACATACTTCGATGGTAACTTAGTACAGACCACCGACATTTCCGTAATTGGAGATATGACCAGCGGTCTCAATATGCTTCTCGGCGTTGATGGTGGCAAGCAATATGGCTCCAATGGCTTTACTATGGACAATTTAGATATGTGGGATCGCCCCTTGAGCGAAGAGGAAATCGCTTCGCTTTATGCAGTATCCGACCCCTCAAACTCCGCCTCCCTTGATGTTCTTACTCAGGCAATCACCTATTCGCAGGATCTCCTTAAGCAAGAGGAAATCAATAGCGCAAACGGACGCTATATGACGAAGATCTTCATACCACACTTGAAGTTGCCATTAAAAACGCAACCGCTGTCGCTAACGGAAGCAATCAAGACCTCACGATCGAACAAGCCTACACAGAACTTAAAGATGCAGTTGCAAACTTTGAAAATCAGCCTATTTGCTGGAGTGTTACTGCAACCGCAGAACATGGCGTTATTGGCATAGAAGGAACAGCAAATGATGGATCCTATGTCGTAGAGCAAGGCAATAACGTTGTTTTCTCACTTTCTCCCGACAAGAACTACAGCCTAGACAATGCGCAAATCAGCGTTACTGCAGGACTTGATTACGAACTTAGCGGATCACAGCTCACGGTCAAAAATGTCAGTGGACCCGTTAATGTTCATGTCTATTTTCTGAGCAAAATACGAACAGTGGAAATGATGGCGGCAACGGAGATAACTCCGGGAATAACAGCGGAAATAACGGCAACTCTGGAAACAATAATTCCAACAACACCGAAACCAATCCGGTAGACACGACCAATACAAACCCCTCAGACAACACTGCTTCTGGTCCTGACAACAAATCTGGTCTTGCTCAAACAAGTGACTTTATTGCACCACTTTCGTGGGAGCGACAATAGTGGCAGGAAGTGCAGCACTGATTGTAGCTATAGCGTGGAGAAAGCTAAAAAACTAAGCTCTTATCTGCAGTATTCTAAGTAAGCCGAGACGGGAATCAGAGCTCCTTGGTGAGTCCATTTTTCCCGTCTCACTTGCATCTATACAATTGTTATAAGAATCAGTTTCAGAAATTTAAAAAAGTATACGAAAAGTAAATAGTTCCCCTCATAGAGCAAAACGCGTTCAAATGCTAGGATATGGTTTGAACAGGACGTTCGATCGTGAATGTTTTTCTGTTCCATTCGATCAAATAATGAGGAGAGGATCGTAATTATGGATTTTCAGCTTACTGACGAACAGGAATTGCTGATTGAAAGCGCTCGTGAGTATGCTAGCCGCTACTTCACCGACGAAGCGGTAAAGCAGGCTTATGAAGTAGATCATCACATCAGCATCGAAGCAGCTATGGCTTATCGCGAAGCTGGCTTTATGATGCTGGGTCTTCCTGAGGAAGTTGGTGGCGTTCCAGTAGACAAGCTCACCGAGGTTCTTTTGGTAGAAAAACTTCACGAGTTCACTGGTGTTACCCTTCCCTTCGTAACCGACTTCAATACCATTACTGACGTAATTGACTTCGGTACCAAAGAACAGCAGGAAATGATTATGGATGCTATCGAAAACGTCGAGAGCACCTGCATTGCTTGTTCTGCAATTTCTGAGCCAGCCGCTGGCTCTGACAACAACGCTATGACTTGCGTAACCAAGAAGCAGCCCGACGGCACCTATATTCTCAATGGTCAGAAGACCTGGGTTACCCTTGGTGGCCTTTCTATCTACACCATGGTTGTAGCTAAGGACGAAGATCCTTCTTACGAAAACGACAAGTACTCTCTGTGGCTTGTTCCTAATGACACTCCTGGCTTTACGGTTGCTCACCTCGAAAAGGTTGGTCAGCAGGCAATTCCTTTCGTAGACCAGTTCTTCGACAACGTAGTACTCACCGAGGATATGCGTCTTGGCGAGCCTGGCATGGGCTGGAAGCTTTTGATGAAGAAGCTCGAGTTTGAACGCTGCTTGGTTGTTGCTTCTTCTTTGGGTCTTGCACAGGCTGCACTGAATGATGCTGGTGCTTATGCTTCTGAACGTATCGCATTCAAGAAGCCAATCGCACATCAGACCCAGATTCAGGAGCACCTCTGCGAGATGGAAAACATCATCCAAAACGTACGTATGCGCCTGTATCAGGTAGTAGACATGATTGACCGCGGCGAATCCACTCGTCTGGAATCCGCTCTGCTCAAGGGCTATGCCTGCAAGGAACTCACTCGCGTAGCTGATATGGCAATGGCAATCTATGCAGCTATTGGTTACACCAAGGAAATTCGCGTTGGTCGCATCTGGGCTGACCTCCGTGGTAACGAAATGGGTGGCGGCACCACTGAGATCATGAACTACATTGCTGGTCGTCAGCTGGTAAAGAAGTACAAGGCAAAGTAAGTCAACCTGATACTTACAAACACCCTTACGTGCAAGCCTCTTCCATACATACTTCTTCCTTGGTTTTAGTTTCTTGCACGTAGTATGAGGCTCCTCAAAATGAGGAGCCTCTTTCTTTAGAATCTTATTATTGCTCTTGAGTTAGCTGCCATTAGCACCCAAAAAGTGTTGCTGACTCTCATTGCGACTTCCCTTGCCGCAACCCCTCGTCGAGCTATTCGGCTCACCCCAAAAATAGCAAAGCACACTTTAATGTTTTCTTTACAGAGATGTTTATAATAAACATTTGCATTTTTCTTATCCAATCGAGGAGTCTGTAAATGAAAGCAATCGTAAATGCCTGGACAAGCTTGAGCTTAATCAAGCGTATTGTCATTGGCCTCATTATTGGTGCTCTTATTGGCCTGTTCGGTCCAAAAGACATTATCGTAATAGAGCTTTTAGGCACCCTTTTTGTAAACGCCTTGAAGCTGTTGCCCCCTTATTAGTATTCTTCCTGGTAATCAATGCGCTCAGCCGCACCAAGTTACCTAAATCAATGAGAACTGTTATTGTTCTTTATGTAATCAGCACTCTTTGTGCTGCTTTTACTGCCGTTTTGGCCTCTTTCGCCTTCCCTATCACCCTTACTCTCGCTGATCCTGGCGAGACCGAAGCGATCCCTTCAGATATTGGCGAAGTTCTCATGACTCTACTCAACAACATGGTTGCAAACCCTGTTGATGCACTGGTAAACGCTAACTACTTAGGTATTCTCGTTTGGGCGATCGTTTTAGGTATCGCTATGCGCTATACCTCTGAAGCAACACGCGATTTCTTCAGCAATATTTCTCACGCGATTTCCGCCATTGTTCGTTGGGTAATCGCATGCGCGCCTTTTGGTATTCTTGGCCTTATCTACACTTCAGTATCCGAAAATGGCCCAGAAATCTTTATTGAATATGGCCAGCTCCTTGCCGTACTCTTAGGCTGCATGTTCTTTGTTGCTTTAGTAGTAAACCCCTTGCTGGTATTCCTAAATATCCGCAAGAACCCCTATCCTTTGGTACTGCGTTGCCTGAAAGATAGCGGTATCACTGCATTCTTTACCCGCAGCTCCGCAGCAAATATTCCAGTAAATATGGATCTTTGCCGTCGCCTCGGCCTTCACAAAGATACCTATTCTGTCGCAATTCCACTGGGCGCTACGGTCAACATGGCAGGTGCCGCCGTTACTATTTCGGTTATGTCCATGGCAGCAGCTCACACTATGGGTATTGACGTTAACCCATCACCGCCGCTATTCTCTGCGTTCTCGCCGCAGTAAGTGCTTGTGGCGCATCAGCGTTGCGGGCGGTTCATTGATGCTTATTCCTCTGTGCTGTTCGCTCTTTGGTATCGGCAATGACATTGCCATGCAAGTTGTTGGTATTGGTTTTGTTATTGGTGTTATCCAGACTCCGTCGAAACCGCTATCAATTCTTCTTCTGACGCTTTATTCTCTGCAACCGCAGACTACAAAGAACGTCGTAAGCAGGCGTTGACTTTAAGCCTGGTAAAGATTCACCAGAGTGGAAATCTCTCGAAACGGCTAACGCTGAAGCATCTTCGAATGCCGCATAAATCAGGACAGACAATCGCAAGCTGCAAGGCGATTGAATCTATAACTGTCGTTGCTTATATTCGACCTTCGGTCATCGCTTCAGCTATTTGTTAGTTCAGCGAAACACTAGGAGCTCTTCGTGAACCGAACCCCGATAGTGAGACTGGAAACAATAGTTTTCAGTCTCACTTCCTTTTAGGGGTGATGTTTTGAAGGGCTCTTTTCTTTTATTCAGCTCTCAACCCTTTTCAGTACCGCTCTTTCTGTTCTACTCTTTCTTGCTTTCTTGTCCTTTTGTATTTTAATTTCCTTAAACTATAGGATGATGTTTTTTATAAAATGCGCTTTCATTTCGTCGCGTTGTTTTTCAAAAAGCTGCATTTGCATTAATTAACGCAACTTACCTGGATGACCGCATGATTAAAGACTATATGGAGGGAACTATGGATTCAGCTTCGAACGAAACTACTCTTCCAAAGGGCTTGGAAGGACTTGTTGTTGTAGAGCTTGGCGATTATGTAGCCATGCCTGCCTGCCCACGTCTTTTTAGGCGAGCTTGGAGCTACCGTCACAAGATTGAAACATTAACAGGAACCTTCATCGCCTTGATGGCCCCGGATTCGGTATGCCTGAACTAGGAATGGATAACCCTGCCTTCGACATGAGCAATGCAAATAAAAAATTTCTCTCACTCGATGTCCGAAGTGAGGGCGGACGCGAAGTTGCGCTTAAGTTGCTCGAAAAAGCTCATATTTTTGTTACGAGTCTTCGCACCCCAAGCCTTAAACGCCTTGGTTTTGACTACGAAACGCTTCATAAGCGCTTTCCGAAATTAGTCTACGGTCAAATGCGTGGCTACGGCGAACGTGGCCCCATGAAAGATGCTAAGGGGTTTGATGCTACTTGTTACTCTGCACGCGGCGGACTCCTTATGTCTATTCCTCAAGCAGGCGAACACTTCATGCCAGGCAATATGCCTGCTGCTTTCGGAGATTGGAATGCAAGTATTGCTTTAGGTATGGGCCTTATGAGCGCCCTCTGGCGTGCAGAAAAACTGGCGTAGGCGATCTAGTTACCGTCAATTTGCATCATATGGCTCTCTGGGCAATGCAGGTAGCGGTCGTATCTCAGCTTTTGGTGTTCCTTATCCTAAAAATCGTAATCAAGCAACCTGCCCCACCAACAATTGTTATCGAACCAAAGATGGCGTATGGTTTTTGATCTGTTACGGCTCCTATGATGCTTGGTACCTTTCGTAATGCGTCTCATCGGGCTTCCTGAGTATGCGGAAGACGAACGCTACACGAACTGCGCAAAGATTAACGAAACGGGAGATGTGGAAACCGTAGTAAAACTTATTGGCGATGCATTCGCGCAGCACAACTGGGACTACTGGGAGGCACTCTTTATTGAAAAAGATGTCCCCTATGCTCGCTGCAATACCATGGATGACGTAATGAAAGACGAAGAAGCCTATGCTAACGACATTCTCCGTCCGATTCACTATGACAGCATCGGAGACCACTGCATTACTACCAGCCCCGTTCGCATGGCTTCTATAGGCGATCCTGAAATCACGCGTGCAAAACCTCTTGGCTACGATACCGTTTCGGTACTGGAAGAGCTCGGCTACAGCAATGCAGCCATTGCAGAACTTGAAGAGAGTAATCAGATTCATTGCTTCAAGGGTGAAGTGCCCGCGTCACTTGATGAGGTATCGTTGGCCAGATAGCCAGCAACGATAGCATATACGAATAGCTAACGGTGGTATCTAGCTCACACGCCAATTACTAGGAGTACAGAGCGTGTAAGATGAATTTCACTCGTAAATTTCACTCGAATACTTGCATTAATAGGACTGGAAAACTTATTTCCAGTCCTATTTTATGAGCAAAAGACTTTCAGTTCAGACTACTTTGATATCACGCCAGCTTTATCGCAGAGTTTCCTCCCACTGTGCTTCTTTGAAGCCTACCAGCACATACTCTTTGCCTATAATCAAAGGGCGCTTTACCAACATGCCGCTTGAAGCGAGTAACTCAAAAGCTTCTTCGTCGGTCATGCCATCCTCAAAACGCTTCTTTACTCCTAATTCTCTATAAAGCATTCCACTTGTATTAAAAAAGCGACGCAGCGGTAGTCCACTTTTTCTTGCCAGCTCTTTAACTCGCTTGAGCTTGGGTTGTCTTCAACAATGTGCCTATCGGTATAGGGGATGCCATGTTCATCAAGCCACTTTTTTGCCTTTTTACAGGTTGAACACTTAGGGTATTCCACAAATAGCACGGCTTCCATTCCGACTCCTTAAAATCTGACTTATAGTTCACTTGACTTGAAGTTTGACTCTTCGCTTATCTGAGCACTTTCCTGACAAGAATCGGAAGAATCAAAAGAATCGCTTTGTGCTTTTCTCTCGCGCATCTTTGCGGCAGCATCGACCGCCCCAAATGCCAAGCAACAAGCAGCTATGATAACCGCTATTCCCCACATCTTTCGAACCAACCTCAACCATAGAATGCAACAGGATAGTGAGTTTCTTCACCTCTGCGTAGTACGCCCATCATTTCCCTTGTCAACGAATAGTCTTCATCATCAGGCAATTCGTCACGCGAGATCCACTCAGCCTCTTCCAGCTCATGATCATCAAGTGTAATCGAACTTTCCCCGTCCAAATCGCAGAAGAAGCCAAAGAGCAAAGATGAGGACGGAGGCCACGGCTGACTTTTGTAATAGCGCAAGTTTGTAACCTTGAGCCCAACTTCTTCCATTACTTCACGATGAACTGTTTGCTCTACCGTTTCTCCCATTTCAGAAAAACCGGCAATTAAAGCATAGCTTGTGTACTCTCGCCCCGCATAACGCGATACCAAACGCGATCGCGTTGCCTATCTACAATACCTACGATTACTGCAGGGAACAATCGAGAAAACTCCATACACCCGCACTTGGGACATTGCAGCATACGCTCCACTATTCCATGCTGCATTTTTGTTCCGCAACGTCCGCAATAATGACGCGTGTCGTACCATACGTGATATTCGTATCCCACCATTCCTGCAAAGGCCCGATATTTTGGTGCATAGTTACGTAACTGCCCTACTGGAAGCAGCACCCATTCTCCTGTTTCCAAGAAGGCATCTAAAGCGCTTTCCTTTAGTTCGCAACGAAAGTATGCGGTTTCACCTACCGTGAATAAAAGAAGCCCGCGAGGTTTAACTCCGTCAGTTCGTACAGGAATGGCACAATCTTCCTTTTCAGCTACTACTTGAGGTCCCACTACCCCTTTTTCTACCAGGACTTCATAGCTCGGAAAATGAAGTGGCTCATCGGTTGAATCCTGCTTTCTTACCACAACCTTGTTTCCCCGATAAATGAGTACCCGATCTGCCGGTTCAGGATCCACCCAAGCAAAATCGTTCGAAAAAGAATAAGGTTCAATATCTTGAAACATTACGCTATCACCCTTATTGGCATAACAGATGACTAGATGTTATTCGTATCAAGAATAGCGCTCTTTGTTGCTCGTGAACACGTCCAAAAATACTCTCTTACATGAAAGAGAAAACCCCCTTACGACGAATCGAAAACTTCACTAAGCTCAAGAAACAATTGAAAGAATTAAGCTCCAAACGTGCACTGTTTTAGCGTACGCTTGGAGCTATATTGTTACCCTAAATCACTGTATTAAATGCGTATTTCAGGGTTTGAATCGCGTTGTAAGGATGAGCCATGAACCTGAATAATCTTCCTGAATTTATCGATCTTGAACAAGTGAGCGATGGCTGGATTAAAAAATATATCCTTCATTACCGAAAGCCCGATGGCACCCCATACTCTTACGAAAGCTCTTCGCGCAAATCGTTAGAAGCTTATCGCGCAGAACTTCTCATGAATCGAAAACGCCAACACGCTGCCCTTGCCAGCACTGAAAATAAACTTGAGTCTTGTGCTGCATCAGCAAATTCCGATGTTTCAGCTATTACATGCGATGCCGTTTGTATGGTTCCTAAACTTCCAGATGGATCTTATCTTATGATCCGTGAATTTAGATACCCGCTTAACGCCTTATGCCTCGCATTCCCTGCCGGCTTGATAGACCAAGGCGAAACACTAGAGCAAGCAGTGGATCGTGAGCTTCGTGAAGAAACTGGTTTTTGCATTCGCCAAAGCTCCGAGACTCCTCTCCGTACGTTGGCACAACCCGGTTTTTCATCTACGGGTATGAGTGATGAAAGCGTCCAAGTAGTTTTTGTTCAGACTGAAAAAGCGGAAGATGCACACCCAGAATCATCAGAAATCATTGAGCCATTTATTGTTCAGCCTTCCGAAATCAGAACCCTGCTCAACGACAAAGCGTATCTGATTGGCACCCGTACGCAGCTCATTTTGGAACTATTGGCTCAACAAGCCAGCTAAAGCGCTATGAGTCTAGCTTTGCGCTAGTCAATCGCTCAAATGGGCAGCTAGGTTCAAGACTAACGAGAATAATTAATGCATTCCAATTTCAATTTCATATTTTGTTGCATCTGTGCAATTGTCCTTGATAATTAATCTTGATCATAAAAGCAACATCGGTTCAGAATCCTGAAAGGAATATTTCTATGATCAGGTCTTTTAAATCTACCGATATAGATGAAGTTATGGATATATGGCTTTCGGGCAACATAGAAGCTCACCCCTTTGTTCCTGAAGCATATTGGCGCTCAAATTCTTTTCGTAAAAGAAGCAATTTTGAAATCAGAAGTGTATGTGGCAGAATCCGACAATGCTGTTGTGGGCTTCATTGGTCTCCAGGATGATTTTATTGCAGGGCTATTCATTGACAGGAACTTTCGCTCTCAGGGAATAGGGAAACAGCTCCTTGATAAAACAAAACAGCATCACGACAGCTTATCGCTCCTCGTTTATGCAGACAATATTCGTGCTTTTGCGTTTTATGAGAGGGAAGCTTTGCCGCTGTACGACGCAGCCTCGATGAAGAAACAAATAACTACGAATTCCTTATGGTGTGGCCTGATACCGCTACGCCAAATGAAACAGTATGATACCGCTAACCAAACGCAAACACTCGCTGGATATCCCAACGAGGGTGTTTAGTTTTACTCAAACGTTTTCTGGCCAGTAAGCAAGATCAGCCAAAATTGTGCTGGCCAATCAGCATGAATAGCCAGAAGCGTCTATGGACGAATCACTAGTCCTGAGCAGCAAAAATCTCGATAGATTCGCCTTCAGCCAGAGTGACCATAGCCTTTTCCAGGTACGAGTAGAACCTGCCTGGAACGTACGCGCTTTGGCTTGGACTTAACGTTAGCGGTGTTAACCTTTACAACCTTTACGTCAAAGATTGCCTCAACTGCCTGTGCAATCTCAACCTTGTTAGCGGTTTTAGCTACCTCAAAGGTGTAAACGTTGTCCTCCATGCGCATATAGGTGCTCTCCGAAATGATCGGACGAATGATAACCTCGCGAGGATCCTTCATTATGCAAGCACCTCCTCGATGCGGCTCAAAGCAGCGCTCGTGAATACGAGAGCCTTGTTGTCGATGAAGTCAAGCGTGTTAGCTTCAGAAATACCAATGGTGCGAACCTGGTTGAGGTTACGGAAAGACAGATAGGTGTTTACGTCTTCGTCGCCTACTACAAGAGTTACACGACCCGTAAGACCAAGGTTCTTCAATACCTCAACAGCCTGCTTGGTGGAAGGCTTCTCGAAAGACAGAGAATCAACTACTACCAACTCACCATCTGCAAGCTTTGCAGACAGCGCAGAACGCATAGCCAGTTTTACTACCTTTGCAGGAACCTTAAAGGCATAGGAGCGAGGATGAGGACCGAATACGGTACCGCCACCTGCCCATTGTGGAGCACGAATCGTACCCTGACGAGCACGGCCAGTGCCCTTCTGGCGCCAAGCTTCTTGCCGCCACCACGAACCTGACCGCGGGTCAAGGTGTCGTGAGTACCAGCACGACGAGCAGCGCGCTGGGAGCGAACCACTTCGTGCATTACATGCACGTTAGGCTCAATACCAAAGACTGCAGCGGAAAGTTCGGTATCAGATACCTTCTTGCCGCTCGCATCCTTTACTTCAATACTTGCCATAATCTATAAACTCCTTCGCATCGTTTCTAAGCCATGCGAATACGAACCACGCCGTTTTTGCCGCCAGGAACAGCGCCCTTGAGCATAATGAGGTTCATATCTTCATCAACGCGGACAACTTCAAGGTTCTTGGTCGTTACGGTATCGCAACCCATGTGACCAGGAAGACGAACGCCCTTGAACACGCGGGAAGGATAAGCGCACTGACCTACTGAACCGGGAGCGCGATGGAAGTGAGCACCGTGTCCACCTGGGCCACCGCCAAAACCATAGCGACGCATAACGCCAGCGAAACCTTTACCTTTAGAAGTGCCGGTTACATCAACCTTCTTTACCTCAGCAAGTTAGCAACCGTAACTTCTTCACCAACCGTGTGCTCAGCGCCATCAGCTACGCGAACCTCACGAAGGTAACGAACAGGCTCTACACCCTGCTTAGCAAAGTGACCAGCCATAGGCTTGTTTACCTTTTGCTCTTTGATGGTACCAAAGCCAAGCTGTACGGCTTCATAGCCATCGGTAGCAGTAGTCTTTACCTGGCATACCTTGTTTGGAGCAGCTTCGATAACGGTTACAGGAATTACCTTGCCGTCTTCGTCGAAGAGCTGAGTCATGCCGATTTTCTTACCGTAGATAGCGTTAATCATGTAATATCACACTCCCCTACAGCTTGATCTCGATATCACGCCAGCAGGAAGATCGAGACGCATCAAAGAGTCAACCGTAGAAGGGGTTGGATCAAGGATGTCGATCAGGCGCTTATGAGTGCGCATTTCAAACTGCTCGCGAGAGTCCTTGTTTACGTGCGGGCCTTTTACAACGCAGTAAAGGTTGCGTTCGGTCGGCAGCGGAATAGGACCGGAAACCTTAGCACCCGTCTTCTGTGCGGTGTCAACGATCAATTTAGTGGACTGATCCACGATCTCATGATCGTAACCCTTCAAGCGGATGCGGATATTCTCTTTAGCCACTTTAACCTCCATTGTAAGCGGTGGAGCTTAAGCCAAAAGGCTTAAGCGTTACCACCAGCCTTGCTGATAATCTCGTCTGCCACATTCTTAGGAACTGGCTCATAAGAGTCGAACTGCATGGTGTAAGTTGCACGACCCTGAGTACCACTACGCAAGTCGGTTGCGTAACCGAACATCTGGCTCAGAGGAACCTTAGCGGTGATGCTTACTGCACTGCCGCGCTGCTCCTGGCCCTGGATGATGCCACGACGGCTTGGAATGTCACCCATTACAAAGCGGTGTACTCTTCAGGAGTTTCAACTTCAACAGCCATTACAGGCTCGAGAATTACCGGATCGGACTTCTTCAAAGCATCCTTAATTGCCATAGAACCAGCAACCTTAAATGCTGCTTCAGAAGAGTCAACGTCATGGTAAGAACCATCGATCAGCTCTACACGAATGTCTTCAACAGGATAGCCCGCCAAAACACCAGAGTTAAGAGCTTCCTGGATACCCTTATCAACTGCAGGGATGTATTCCTTAGGAACAACGCCACCAACGATCTTGTTCTCGAATTCATAGCCCTTGCCAGGCTCCTGAGGATACATGTTGATGATTGCGTGACCATACTGACCACGACCACCAGACTGACGAACGAACTTGCCTTCAGCGTTAAGTACTTCGTGTCCAGGACGTTCACGATAAGCTACCTGAGGCTTACCAACATTTGCCTCAACCTTAAACTCGCGAAGCAAACGGTCGATAATGATCTCGAGGTGAAGCTCACCCATACCAGCAATAATGGTCTGGCCCGTTTCGTGGTTAGTAGAAACACGGAACGTAGGATCCTCTTCAGCAAGCTTCTGAAGAGCCAAGCTCATCTTGTCCTGCTCAGCCTTGGTCTTAGGCTCAACAGCAATGTCGATAACAGGATCGGCGAACTGCATGGATTCGAGGATGATAGGAGCATCTTCGTCGCAAAGCGTGTCACCAGTGGTGGTGTTCTTCAGACCTACAACAGCAACGATGTCGCCAGCGGAGCACTTATCGATATCGATACGGTTGTTGGAGTGCATCTGCAGCAAACGACCGATACGCTCTTTCTTGTCCTTAGTAGCATTGTGTACATAAGAACCAGACTCAAGAGAACCAGAGTAAACACGCAAGTAAGTAAGCTTACCAACGAAGGGGTCGGTCATGATCTTGAATGCCAGTGCTGCAAAAGGAGCCTTAGGATCTGCAGGACGTTCATCCTCTTCACCGGTCTCAGGGTTGGTACCCTTAATTGCAGGTACATCGCCTGGAGCAGGAAGGTAATCAACAACTGCGTCCAAAAGTTCCTGAACACCCTTATTCTTGTAAGCGGAGCCAACAAATACTGGGTTGATCTGGCAGTTGATTACGCCTTTACGGATAGCTGCCTTAAGTTCTTCAACGGAAACTTCTTCTTCCATGAGAACTTTTTCCATCAGATCATCGTCGCAGTCAGCTGCTGCTTCGAGAAGTTCCTGATGATAGATTTCAGCATCTTCCTTAAATTCAGCTGGGATTTCATCCATAGGCTCTGGATAGGTCATACCCTTATCGTCTGCCTTGAAGTCCCATGCGGTCATGGTAACCAAGTCAATAACGCCCCAGAAGTTGTCCTCAGCACCCATAGGAAGCTGAGCAGCAACTGCTTTTGCGTCAAGACGATCACGCATGGTCTGAATTGCATGGAAGAAGTCTGCACCTACGCGGTCATACTTGTTGATGAACGCAATACGAGGAACGCCATAGCGTTCTGCCTGACGCCAAACGGTTTCAGACTGAGGCTGTACACCAGCAACAGCGTCAAAAACAGCAACGGTACCGTCAAGAACGCGAAGGGAGCGTTCTACCTCAGCGGTAAAGTCAACGTGGCCGGGTGTGTCGATAATCTGGAAGCGATATTCTTCGCCATCCTTCTTCCAGAAGCAGGTGGTAGCTGCAGCGGTAATGGTTACGCCGCGCTCCTGTTCCTGAACCATCCAGTCCATCGTAGCTGCACCGTCATGAACCTCACCAATTTTGTGGGTCTTACCGGTGTAGTACAGAATACGTTCGGTGGTAGTGGTCTTACCGGCATCGATGTGTGCCATGATGCCGAAGTTACGAGTGTGGTCAAGAGATGCTTTTGCCATATCTAGTCCACTCCTCCTTACCAGCGATAGTGCGAGAATGCACGGTTGGATTCTGCCATCTTATAGAGATCCTCACGCTTCTTGATAGAAGCACCGGTGTTCTCTGCTGCATCCATGATTTCAGCTGCGAGGCGTTCTTTCATGGTGTTTTCCTTGCGCTTGCGAGAGAAGTCAACCATCCAGCGGATAGCAAGCGTAGTTGCGCGGCGAGAGTTAACCTCCATAGGTACCTGATAGGTAGCACCACCAACACGCTTAGGCTTAACCTCAAGCGTAGGACGAATATTGTCCATTGCCTTCTTGAAGACCGTCAGAGCATCCTGACCGGTCTTTTCAGCAACGATATCGAAAGCACCGTAAACAATGCCTTCTGCGACGGACTTCTTGCCGTCTAACAACACCTTATTGATCAGCTGCGTGACCAAGCGGTTGTTGAATCGAGCGTCCGGCTGCACTTCGCGGCGGACTGCTGCTGCACGACGCGGCATATATCTTCCTTTCGGTTTAAACGACTACAAATAGCGTAAATTACACAAATTCTTACTTCTTAGGCTTTTTAGCGCCATAACGGCTACGAGCCTGTGCACGACCATCAACTGCTGCACAGTCAAGAGCAGCAACGAATGATCTTATAACGAACACCAGGAAGGTCCCTTACACGACCGCCACGGAGCAGAACCATGGAGTGCTCCTGAAGGTTGTGACCAATACCTGGAATGTAAGCGGTTACTTCCATGCCATTAACGAGGCGAACACGAGCTACCTTACGAAGTGCAGAATTAGGCTTCTTAGGGGTAGTGGTGTAAACACGAGTGCATACGCCGCGCTTCTGTGGGTTGCCTTTGAGCGCCGGGGTCTTCTTTTTGTCGACCTGCTTGGCGCGGCCCTTGCGGACCAGCTGATTAATAGTAGGCAAGACTCAACTCCTTTTCTTTATTAGTTATTGCCTTTCTCTGTTTTCCGGGTGCGTTCTGCAGTTACGCACGCGAAAGCACACGTTTCACGGGGAACGCGAAGATGAACTTTATCACCGGGTATATACCTTGTCAAACGCCACGCATCCGGGCGTATCCATTAGTATTCATTCTATTATCCCTGGTTATTAAGGTGTTTAACATTTTTGGACAAAAAGAGAAATCTTCTTCACGCAATTTGCATATGCCTAATCTGCTAAGCGCTCTTTACATATCTACCGCAAGGTACTTGGTAAATGAGCGCCTTGCCTCTTTGCGCTTAGTTTGACTTACCGCTATTTTGTCCCCTGAAGCCATCACGAAACCTTCTTTTCGCAGCTCGACTGCGTATTCTAGATTCACAATAAAGCTCTTATGACACTGCACAAACTGCCATGGGAGGGCAGCTGCCATTGCGGTAAGCGAGCCGTACATATCAATAACTTCATTCGCTAAATGAAGACGCAGCTTGCGACGCTGGCTTTCTATAAAAACAATATCGGAAAACTTCACTAAGCGAATTGATGAACCAATTTTTACCGGCAAGCTTTTGTTGGTGTTATTTGAAAGATTAGTTAATGCGCAAGCGAGAGCGGTATTAACGTCCTGCTGCAAAAAAGGTTTTGGCAGAAAAAACGCATGTTCGGTTTCGTAAATTGCAGGCGTGTAGTGATCGAGATCGCCCATGTATACCACTTGAGCGCGAGTGAAATAGCGCCGATATTTCTCTACGATACCAATGCCTTTAGGAGTGGCGTTTTCTCGCGAGAATTTTCTTCCTCCCCCATCCAAACATCAACAAAAAGCATGCTTGCAATATTACCGTCCGATAAGTATTTCGCGAGTTCGACAATGGAAGGACAGGTTATAACGTTAAGCACTTCCTTGTGTACGTTTTTTCGATAAGTGCCTTTAAAAGTGCGCTTGGTTTTGATTAGCTTCTAGAACAGCAAATGTTATACCATAGTGCCCCCCCCCGCCAAAAATTTAGGTACCCCCCTCTCTGTTTCCGAGAGAAGAACCTCTAGGTCCGGTATGTTCAAACACAAGGATTGTCTTTTCGAAAAACGAAACCTTTATCACGATGTAATAAGGTTTATCAATTAAACAAGCTTCATTCCTTGCGATAAATATCATGGGTAAGTGAGACTGATACTAGCAAATGAACAGGCTTTTTAAACCATTCTTGTAACCATTAAAGCGATTTTATGCACGAATAATACCAACCTGTTGGATAACGTAACGAAATAGAAATTTATCGTAATAAAGCAAAACCTGTCGAATGATTCTCGTAACAAAAAAAGCCGATCTGAGAATTTCAGATCGCTCATGATTTCAGGTTGGTCGCGTAACAGCTTAAAACTTAACGCTAAAAAGAGGTGCAACACATCGAAACGCGCAACAAAACATCCAACACGCAGGACGCCAGAACGTACCACACACCAAAGCATGCAACGTGCCAAAACGTATAGCATGTCAAAGCGTTGCGGCACATCAAAGCGCTACAAAGCGCAAGACGCCGTACCACTCAAAACACTCGTATAGAAATTACGCCTCCAGCAAAGGAGCAGCAACTTGCTTTTTACGAGACAGTACGCCAGGCATCCAAACTGCAGCAGAAGAATCAATACCAAAGACTTTATCGATCTTCTTATGGTCGCCTTCAACTAGGAAGTTTGAACCCTCCGCAATAATGTCAGTCACCAGCAGGAGCACAAATTCGTATCCGTTCTTTTCTTTCAGCTCACGCAAGAATTCACGAATTTCCTCTTCACGCTGCATAACCGCATCAAGGGTAACCGTTTCATGCTGAGCAATCAGAATCGTGCCTCGGGAATCTTGAACTCTTTAGAGTCAGCGGTAACTAAAGTTTTGACATCCATTTCCGCGTCGCCGCCGCGTGCATTGAATACATGCAACCCAAATTCGGTAGCATCCTTTCCAATGATGCCCGCCAAGAATTCAACCTGTTCACGATCAACATCCGTTGCCGTAGGTGACTTCAGAATAACGGTATCGGTCATGATTGCAGAAAGAAGGGTTGCGGCAATACCTTCAGGAATATCAATACCCGCATCACGGAGCTTCAAGGTAACGATGGTAGCAGAAGAGCCTACTGGCACATTGGTGAAGCGGATAGCTGATTAGTGCTCACATCACCAATACGATGATGGTCAACAATTTCGACGATTTCTGCCTCTTTCAAACCGTCTACCGCTTGAGAAAATTCGTTATGGTCAACCAACGCCACCTTACGACGAGGTTTAACGGCCACATCGGAGCGAGTTACGATACCAACTGCAAACCCATCTTCATCGAGCACTACTGCCTCGCGAAGTTCGTTTGCCATAAGGTCTTCAAACACATCGTTGAACAAGTCATCAGGAGCAACGACCATAGGACGATTGTCTACCAAGCTCATAATGTCTTGAGTGAGTGAAGCCTGTAAATCTGCCGCGATAGCGCTTGCGGATTGCTCATTTGCCTCTTTTGCTTCGCGGCAAACCGTAGAAATATAGCGCTCAGCAATTTTGCGAGATGAAACCACTCCTGCATATTTGCCGTTTTCATCTGTTACCACGATCGAGCGAATATCATGAACCGCCAACAGCTGAGAAGCCTCAAGCAATGTGGCGCTCCCAGGAAGACTGATCACAGGAGCACTCATAATGTCGCTCACGCGTGCAAAAACATGAGAAATAAGCTGAGGTGCTTCGATGCCATATTCCGAAAGAATAGCTTCGGATTCCTCTGGCAAAGGACCAAGACGACAAGGAATATATTCATATTCTTCTGCATCAGGATTTTGCGCTAATGCGCATTTCATCATTTCATTTTTATAGTAGGCAAATCCCACCGAAGCGCGATGGAATCATTGTCGGGATTTTTATGACCGAGACAAGAACGGGCGTAGCATTCGACCTCCTCTAGCGTACAGATACGCATACATGTACAAATTGACTTTATTGTAAGCGCTCTTTGGATAAAGAGCGCTAAAAAGACCAAAGAATTCGTGAGCTGATAAGCAAATTAGATTTGCGTCTTTTCGTATGCGGCATCAATACGAAGGTTACGCGCATAGATAGCCCAATTCGCCCCTAATGCCGCTAAATTAAGAAAGTAGACGATAAGCACCCAATTAAGATTTCCACTCACAAACTTCGCGGCAATACCCGCAAAATAACCCAAGGTAATCAAACCAAGAAATTGCCAACTTGTTCCTGCGGCAGTGCGTGCCTTAAAAGACTTCCACGCATTCATCGGCCATGACAAACCAAAACAAACGAGCATTATCGCTTCAAGTATTTCTGCCATACGAACTAATTCCGCCTTCCACTTGCTCTCTCGCCTTCTCCCGAAGAGCACCTTTTCTCGAACATCGATTCTTGTGTTCGACCCAAAATTACGTCCGACCCAAAAGAACTCGATGCCCACACAGAAAGAGCACCCAGAGGTGCCCTTTGCTCCGCAGGAGTATTAAAAGCCTTACCTTTGATACTCCTTGTTTTGTTTCAATAATGGTTCGTTAGCCAATTTTCACAATAGGCGCATAATCCTTTAGGAGTTTTTTCGTCTGGCCCGTACGCGAGAATCGCACATGGAGGGTATCGCCCTCAACCTTAACAATAGTGCCACGACCAAATACTTTATGGTCTACGGTATCGCCTTTAGCAAAACTCATACGCGCTGCCGCTTTTTTGCCTGCGTTAGGGTTGGTACGTGTCGCAAGCGGTTTTGACGAGGACGAGAACCTGAAGCGCTTGATTGGCCAAAAACTCGTCCACCGCCTGCTTCCACACCAGAACCCGCAATACCACGACGGCTGCCGCGCTTTTCCCAGCCTGACCCCGAAAAGCCAGCAGACCCCATACCGATATTGTGGCGAAGCTCGGAAGGAATCTCAGCAATAAAACGCGAAGGTGGATTGGCGCTTGATTGTCCAAAAATTTGACGAGTAAAGGCGTTTGTCAGGTACAGACGCTTGCGAGCACGAGTGATAGCAACATAACAAGTCGACGCTCTTCTTCGAGCCCTTGCGTATCCTGAGAAGAATTGCCATGCGGGAAAAGTGATTCTTCCATGCCTGCTACAAAAACGCAGTCAAATTCAAGACCCTTTGCGGAGTGAATTGTCATGAGCGTTACTGCCGCACCATCGTCGCTCATGGTATCCATATCGGTTCTAAGCGTTACCCATTCGGTAAAGTCAGCTAAAGAATTTGCCTGGAAGGTGCGTACGGGAGGCTCGCTTTCATCCAATGAAGCATCTTCCCTATCGGGAGAAGGTGCTTCAAATAATGCATCGGCACGTCGTGAGTTTGAGCATATTCGTCAACAACGCCAAAAAACTCTTGAATGTTTTCGATACGCCCTTGAGCATCATCGGAGCCAACAGCGCGATAGGTATCAATTATTCCCGCCTTATCCACGATCATCTCAACTACTTTGCGAAGATCACCTTCGTAGGTTTGGGCTTCATGGATGAGCGCCACAAATTCACCAATAGCACGACGAGTATTGGGACGAATTGCTTCATCGGCAATACAAAGTTCAGCTGCTTGCAAAAAGGTACATTCTGTCTCGCGCGCTACATAATCAATATGCTCGATCGTGGTACCGCCAATGCCACGCTTAGGCGTATTGATAACGCGGCGTGCTGCAATATCATTTGCAGGATTGACCACCAAACTCAGATACGCCATAACATCTCGAATTTCCGCACGATCAAAGAAGCGAGTTCCCCCCACTAAGCGATAAGGCACACCTGCACGCAGAAGCATATCTTCAAGCATGCGGCTCTGCGCATTCGTGCGATAAAACACCGCAATTTGGTTATAAGGCATGCCTGATGCGTGTTGTTTTTCGATCTCCGAAGCGATCCAGCGACCCTCATCGCGTTCGTCGGTAGCCATGTAAACCGAAATTTTTTCACCTGCTGGCTGAGAGGTAAAAAGCTTTTTGGGCTTTCTGGTCACGTTGTTGGCAATAACCGCATTCGCAGCATCCAGAATATTGCCCATGGAACGATAATTTTCTTCCAGTTTCACCACGTGAGCATTCGGATAATCTTTCTCGAAGTCGAGAATATTGCGCAGATCGGCACCACGCATGAATAAATAGACTGATCATCGTCGCCAACAACCATAATATTTTGATGGGCAGCTGCCAAAAGCTGCGTTAAAGCATACTGCGCATGGTTAGTATCCTGGTATTCGTCTACCAAAATATAGAGAAAGCGTTTTTGGTACGACGCCAACACGTCTTCGTGATTTTTTAAAAGAAGCCAGCTATAAAGCAAAAGATCGTCAAAATCGAACGCATTCAGCTGACGGAGGCGTTCCTGCAAACGGGTATATACCCGTGCTGCAACCTTCGCTACAGGATCGCTCCCCCGTTCCGCTTCCTGCGCAAAGACTTCAGCTACTTGCAAATCATTTTTCGCCTTAGAAATACGATTTCGAATAGCAGGTATCGGAAAGCGCTTTTCGTCTATGTTGAGCTCTCCATAAATTTGCTTCACTAAACGCTTCGAATCGTCGTCATCGTAAATAGTGAAGCCAGAAGCAAATCCAAGGCGCTCACAATCGGCGCGCAAAATACGCACGCACATACTATGGAAAGTAGAAACCCACATACCACGCGCATAAGGGCCGATAAGACCGCCCAAGCGTTCACGCATTTCGGCAGCGGCTTTATTCGTAAACGTAATAGCCATAATTTGCCAGGGCGCTACCCCTAAATCATCAACAAGATGAGCGATACGATGGGTCAGAACGCGGGTTTTGCCACTACCAGCACCCGCCAACACAAGAAGCGGTCCTTCCGTACAAAGAACCGCTTCCTTTTGAGGACCATTTAAGCTTGAAAGATCAATAGGCATACAGGAATCCCTTTCACCTACACGTACGTTTAACGCTCCAATAAACTACCATGCATTTTGCGTCATCTTTTGCCGTACAGATGTTACCTCTATACATCTTGCCGTACAGATGCCACCTCTATACGTGTCTCTATCCAGCAGTTCTCTACTTCTGGTCATCCTTATAAATCGTGACCTTAATAAGACCCCACAATGACGCCGCGCATCTAAGCAATAAGCCACCTCTTAAAGTGTGGATTTGTATTGTAGCGCTTAAATCACTCAAGCTTTAGAGGTTACACAATCTTCTTTCCGAATACTGCCGCGATTTCACGCAACTGTCCTACCAATTCCGTAAACTGAGCGGGCGTTAATTGCTGGGGACCATCAGAAAGAGCCTTTGTTGGATCCGGATGAACCTCAATCATGAGACTATCACAACCCGACGCTACCGCCGCATAAGCCAACGAAGGAACCAGGTCGCGAACACCCGCAGGATGCGAAACATCCACGCAAATTGGGAATATTGACTGCTTATGAATTACGGGTACCGCAGAAATATCAAGCGTGAAGCGCGTTGCGGTTTCGAAGGTGCGCAGCCCTCGTTCGCAAAGCACGATGTTGTCGTTGCCATTCATGGTGAGATATTCCGTAGCGGACAACCATTCCGAAATGCTACCCGCTAAGCCACGCTTAAGCAAAACCATCTTGTGGGATTCCGCCGTTACCGCACCCACGTTTTTTAGAAGGCTGAAATTCTGCATATTGCGAGCACCAATTTGAAGCCCATCAACATAAGAATGCACCATTCGCAATGTGCAGAATCCATTACTTCTGTCAGTGTTTTTAGTCCGTACTTTTCACCACTGGCCTTCATTATCTTGAGGCCTTCTTCTCCTAATCCTTGGAAAGAATGGGGATTGGTACGAGGTTTAAAGGCGCCGCCGCGAATCCACGTCAAACCCAAATCCGCGATGCAGCGCGCTACTTCGTCAAATTGCTCTTCAGATTCAACAGAACAGGGACCAGCATAGATAGTAATTTCATCGGTCCTGGCCCCGTAATCTGGCAGGGATGAGAGCTTATTGATCACGTGATGGCACCTCTTTCATTACTTTTAGAATGCCTCGATAGATCTCTATTAAGTTTTCGTTGTACATAGGTCCGTCATTGTAAGACGCAATACGCTCGAAAATTTCTTCTTCACGCTTCGGATCATATAAACATGTGAGCACTAGGCTTCAGAGCACGAATATCCAATGAATAGCCCGCACGTTCATTCAGGAGAGCAACCAATTTTTGATCCACTTCGTCAATTTTGGTGCGGTATTCCTCAATTTTTGCGAAAGCATCATTTTGTTCCGGCATTCTTGATTCCTTTCCTACCTTCGTCCAAGTACCAGACGCGTCACTTTACTATAGCAAAGTATAGTATGAGGCAAGAAAAAGCTGGATTAGCGGTTGATAATGAAGGATTAAGTTACTTTTTCTATACATTCACCAAAATAAGTGGCTATCGATACGAAAAGTAAATAGGTTAGACCTATTTACGGTCGGGATCGTTGATTTAGACCTATTTCCGATCGGGATCGTTGATAACAGAGATGGCGAGCAGTGCAATAGAGACCATGATGCCGCACTGGGAATAAAACATATCTGCCTTGCCTAATATGAATGCAGCAAACGTAATAAGAATAATCACGAGCGCAGCAAAGCCGCAGTAGCGAGAAATGAACGAGTTGGTTTTTCTGCGCAGCTTTCTTTTTTCCTCTTCAGGAATCTCTGGAGGTTTTTTCTGTCCGTAACTACTGCTCATAGCAATAGAATACCATTACATCAAGCCTAATGCCTTGGTACCAAAATAACCCAGCACAATAAGACCAATAATGATTCGGTACACACCGAAAACCGTAAAATCGTTTTGCTTGATATAGCCCATCAAAAAGCGAATAGCGATCATGCCCATTACAAAAGCAGAAAGAATTCCTACCACCAAAACGACAATTTCGGTCTGAGTCATCGCAATGCCATCAAGGAAGAATTTGACAGCCTTTACCAATCCCCATCCAAACATTACAGGGATTGCCAAAAAGAACGTGAACTCTGCAGCTGCCGTACGAGAACAACCGCAAAGCATACCACCGATGATGGTCGCACCGGAACGACTGGTACCCGGAATAATAGCAAGCACCTCAAAACAACCGATTTTAAGTGCGGTTTTCCAATCCATTTCATATGGATCGGTAATTTTGAAGAGCGCCTTATCTACTGCTTCTGGATCATTCGGATCAATCGCTTCTACGCGACCATGTTTTCCGATTGGTTTTTCCACCATTCCCAAGACGCGCTCTTTGCGGCGGCGATTATAACGCTCGATAACAATAAAGATAATGCCGTACAGAATAAGCATGGCGGCAACGGTATAAGCACTATAGAAGTTATCGTGAGCCCAGTCATCCAACAGCAAACCAAGCACAGACAGCAGGGCCAACTGCGAATACTTCACCCAATTCCCCACATCGCGCCACGTCTTACGACGCTCTCCTTCATCTTTTGTTCGAGAAACAGGATTGAGCTTGTGACGAAACGAGATAATAACGGCCATGATTGAACCGATTTGGATTACCACCAAAAACAATTCCAGGAAATTGGTGAAACGTTAAGCTGAACAAATTCGTCTACCAAAATCATGTGACCTGTCGACGAGATAGGCAACCACTCGGTAATGCCTTCTACGACACCAAGCAGTAATGCTTTAAGCGCTTCAAGTATCAGGTCTGGCGACATAGTAAATCCTCCGATGTCTACCCTGTTCTTTTTATTGAGCTCTCAACTTTGGCAAAATCCAAAATTCGTACGGGACCCAAAACCTTCAACGAAATCCAAAGTCGCAGCAACGCTCGAAGCCAGCGACAGGGCTCCAAGCTTCTCAGTCGCGTCCTCAGCTTAACTTAGTTATGCCCTCAACTTAATTAGGGCTTCAGCTTCATTAGAGCTTCGACCCCATCAAGGCTTCGGCTTCATCAAAAAACAGAGTCGTATATTCCTAGCCGTATATTCCTTTGTGCTATACCAGCATAAATAAACCCACGCAAGGTGGCTTAAACACTATAAATGAGGAGACTATCCTACGAGAAGAATAAGATATTTGGACCATTTCCATAAAAAGTCCCACAGCTTGCAGCAAAACTACACATCAAATGTCATGAAATAGAGAATTTTTTTAAGAAATAATCTTGACGAAACGCAAGAAGGCCACTAATATAACTACTCGCGCCTAAGCTAAAAGGTGCATTCTCAATAGCATAGTTATTGGGGTGTCGTCTAATGGTAGGACAGCGGTTTCTGGTACCGTATGTGAGGGTTCGACTCCTTCCACCCCAGCCACTAAGCATCTATGGCCTCGTCGTCTAGCGGTTTAGGACGCGCCCTCTCAAGGCGGAGATCGCCGGTTCGAATCCGGTCGAGGCTACCAAAGAATTCAGCCTGCACAAATGTGCAGGCTTTTTTGTGTTTGCAGCTCAGGTGTAGGCTTTTTTGCATTTGTAACCCAAATGCAGGCTTTTGCCTACAAGCCCTTTTGTGTTTAAAACCCAAAATATCAGCCTACAAGACAAAATTTCCGATTTAAAGTAAACGCGTACCGCATTTCAGACGACAACCCAAGGCAATAATCAATCCTAAACTACCCACTGTGCACTTTCGTTTTGCAGTGACACCATTCGCCTGAACAGACCACGATCGTCTTTCATAAGAATCTCCGGAGTGCCTTGCTCAACTACACGACCTTCTTTGAGCACCACAATTTTATCCGCATTCATTACCGTACGCATGCGATGCGCGATCACAATTACAGTCTTTCCTACCAACAATCGCGAAAGTGCCTCTTGTACTTGCGTTTCGTTTTCCACATCCAAACTCGCCGTCGCCTCATCAAGCAAAACGATAGGTGCATTTTTTAATAATGCACGCGCAATGGAGATACGCTGACGTTCTCCTCCGGAAAGCTTGGTACCATTCTCGCCAATAGGAGTGTCATATCCTTGCGATAAACGAAGCGCAAATTCATCGCAATTTGCAGCCCGTGCAGCAGCTAATACTTCCTCATCGGTCGCATCATGTCTCCCTAAACGAATATTTTCTCTAATCGTATCGTCAAAGAGTAAAACATCCTGAAATACAACCGCATAATCCTTCAACAGCACTTCAGGATCTACCGTAGAAATATCTATGCCGCCAACCAAAACTCGGCCATCACTAGGATCCCAAAATCGTGCTGCAAGCTTTGAGCACGTAGATTTACCACTTCCACTCGGGCCAACCAACGCAGTAACTTCTCCCTCGCAAGCGCTAAAACTCACCTCATGCAGCACCTGCTCCTCCGCACCCTTACCATAAGAAAAAGAAACTTATCGAATACCACGGTATGACCTTGAGGTTCAAACTGCTCTGCTCCTACCGCTATTGGCTCTTCATAAAACGACTTCATACGAGCTGCTGCTGTTTGTGCTGAAAATAGTTCGGCAATAAGCATCATCGCTTGATCAAAAGGAGCATATATACGAGACACCACCAACAAGAAACAAAACAACACCATAAACGTGCAGCTTCCCTCGAGGATAAAGCAGCGCCCGCAACAATCGTACTTGCCAAACCTAAGCGAAGCACAATCTGAGAACCGTTCACACAGATCCCCGTCACCAGCTCGCCTTTTATAGTCCGTTTTTCCGACGCGTCAATATCACGCTTTATTCCCTCTAAATAACGTTCAACCTGATTTGTTGCACGCACTTCACGTACGCACTCTAAAGCTTCCTGAATATCGTCAGATACCTGCAGGTTTTTAAGGCGCGTCTTTCGCATAAGAGGAGAAAGCATTTTTCTACTCGCGAACAGAAGAATAAAAGCAACGGGAACACTCCATAAGCCGCCAAAGCAAGTCGCCAGTCAAAAACAAAACAACCCCACAGCCGCAATGCCCAAAGTTACATAAGCGCCATACAACTCAGGTAAGACATGACTGTAGGCATGTTCGGTAATTTTGACATCACCCATGATCGTTTCAGTTAAGTCAGCCAGATCACGCTTTCCGAAAAAAGACAAGGGAAGCTTACGTAAGCGTTCAGCTAAGCCAATACGCTGTTTTCCGCTTTCGTTGTATATAACTCCGTATTGGTAGTAGTAAGCGTAATATTCTGCAACCAGCAAAAGCACAATAAATACTACGAGCAGAATCCAAAAAGGAATTCCTAGCCCAGCTTGTTCCATCAGAGGAATAGGGCCCCATAAACTAGGCATGGCATCGCCTTGAGTATAGGCGGCAACCACACCATCCATCAGCATATACAAAAGCCCTATACCCATAAAAATTATCAGATTAGCCACCGCTGTCCATACCGTTCCAAGCCGTACATTGCGTACACCTTCGTCGGTTAAGGCGTATTTTTCTTTCAGCATTTAGCTCACCGCCTTTTCTTCACGCGCAATTCTCCACGTTGCCGCGCGCTCGTAATCTGCCCACATGCGCGCATACAGTCCTCCATAGTCAAGGAGTTCTTTGTGAGTGCCCTGCTCTGCTACCCTGCCCTCAGAGAGAACCACGATGCAATCAGCATTTCGCACCGTAGAAAGACGATGAGCAATCATAAGGACCGTTCTTCCTTGAGTAGCTTGTTGAACGCTTTTTGAATAAGTGCTTCATTCTCGGGATCCGCAAACGCAGTTGCCTCATCAAGAACTACGATATCTGCCTGTTTCAAAATGGCACGAGCTAGCATGAGACGCTGCACTTCACCTCCAGAAAGATATACATTTTTAGTGCCATAAACCGTATCGATACCTCTGGGAGCTTTACAATAATGTCGTCACACTGAGCTGCGTGAAGTGCTTCTAGGACTTCTTCTCTCGTCGCATCGGGGCGTGATGCTCGAACATTTTCTAAAATGCTCTGCTTGAATAAGCGATTAGACTGGAACACAAACGCTACCTTATCCATGAGCACTTTCGGATCAATGGCGCGCACATCTACTCCGCCAACAGACACGCTTCCCCGCAAGACATCCCAAAAGCGTGGAACCAACGCTGCTGCACTAGACTTCCGCTACCTGATGGCCCCACCAAGCAACAGTTGAGCCCGAAGGAACGCTAAAGGTTATTTCCTCGAGAGCATTTCGATCGGCTCCTTCATAAGCAAAAGAAACTCTATCGAAAACAATTGAGGCATCAACGGGCATCTTTCCTGCCGAAACAGGTTCAATGATGGGCGCTTTTAAAATGCCCTTAATTCGTTGGAGTGCATCAACAGACACCTGAGCAGCTTCCGACATGAACATTACCCGCGTCATAGCGGTGGGAATAATGGCAGTAAAAATAGCATAAAACGCCACATCAGCAATAAAAACTCCCCAATTTGTCTCCCCGGGCAATAAAAGCAATACAACTGGAATAAGAAACACTACTGCGCCATTAATTACGGTCAAAGACAACGACTGAGGTATACGACACCAAGTAACGGCATACTCTCGCGCCATATGACTAAAATCCTGAATGGCATCATAAAAAGCTTTGAAAGAATACACTGTTTGCTGGAACACTTTCACAACCGGAATGCCGCGTACATATTCGGTACCCGTTTGATTCATACGCACCAAAGCGTCTTGGTATTTAGTCATAAACTCCATACCACGCCCGCCCATCATGTAGAAACATACACAAAATAGAAATGGATTACCGGCACAAAGACAGACAAAGCCCCAAGCGCCAAATCAAAAATGAAAAACAAAACAAGCATGCCCACAATCATGCAAGAGAGCCTGCTGTATCGGGAATCGTTATGCGCCAACAATCCCTCAGTCTCAGAAGCACATCCGTCCACCACACGACGTAGCGCACCCGAAGCATGAGTATCAAAATATCCCAAGGCGGTGTTCATAAGATGTTCTGTCGTTTGCTTGCGCATGTTCGAGGCACAACGGAACGCCGCTAGGTGAGTGCACATAAGCGCCGCAAAATACAGAACAATAGAGATGATCGCAAAAACAAGAGCAGCCCATCCGTAGTTCCCGATATTTGAAGCTTCACTCCAATTTGGCGCTACTGCAAGTAAGTCTCGCGCCACCAACCAAATACAAAGATAAGGAGCAAAGCTCACAAGCATAGAAAGAGCCGAAAGAGCACAGCCAATATAGGTTAGTATTTTGCGATTCCCCGCAAAATCGAGAAGCTGCGCTATATTTCCGCGTTTTTTCGCCTGATTTTTGATTGTCTTCTTTACTCATATCCACCTCCAGTTTCTTGATTGTTAGACATGGGTAACTTATCATGACGAAAGAACCGCTTATCTCTTAAGAAAAATATTCGGACGTTTTCGAAAATAGTTAGCAAAAAGCAAAAGGAAGTGCTCTTGTTATGAGCGATTTCGCAGATAAAATCACTAAACCACTTCGAACTTTTATCGAGCCGCAACTTGAGCAACTCAATATCTCTGCCCGAAGCGTTTCCTGCGGAATAATTGGAACCGTTTCGCCTGAGATCGGAAAAGGCTATGTATGGGCTGCAGATCTTGATGGGGATTGCCTCATTTCTGCACACCATCTTGTGCTTAACAAACCTAAAGCACTCGAAGAACACCCGACTCCTTACAGTTGCATTTGTTCCGCATCTGCAGCAACCGTCCAAGCTCCAAGGAGCTAACAATAGACCACCCCCGCCCCTTAGAGAATCTTTGCACCTTCTCTAGTGAGCGGATGCGTCTCGTGCACCCTTGAAGCCCAAATTCCTTACGATTCGATAAGCATCAGTTACACTCCGTCGTTTTTTAAGAAGCTCGAAGCGCGTTATCCAGGCGAGTTTAGGGATCTACCCGAACGCATGAATAATCTTCAAGCAGCTATGCTGCCCGATGAATTAAAAAACTTATTGCGCACACTTGAACCATCCCGAGCAACCCTTACTGGTTCAACTCTCTATTTTCAAGCAAAGTATTTGAAGCTATCAGCCTTTTGGCACCCTACGCAGTTTCCGGCGCCACTCACAAAAGCACCCAAGACCTTGTAGAAGACATAAAAAATTATCTTCGTACTAACTATTCGCACCATATAACATTGGAAACCTTGTCAGAAACTTTTTATGTCAGTCGTTCAAAGATGTGCGCCGCATTCCAGGAATCAACCCAATGCAGTATTGGTTCTTATCTTCGTTCCTACCGTATCGCTCAAGCATGCGATTTATTAGGGAATACAAATTTAAGCATGGCAGAAATAGGATGCTTGGTAGGCTACCCTCGTGCCTCTAGTTTTAGTGAAGCTTTCTTACGCGAGGTAGGAACCACCCCTCGCGCATGGCGACGCGCCTTGAAATAGGTATGTATCAAATACAAAACGAGATGAAATAAGCAAAACAAATCAAACGATGAATCAATTGATTACTTAGTTCTGCTTTGTTTTTCTTGACTCACCTATGGATTTATCCTATAAGTTAGCCTTGGTAAACATAATCGATAAACTGACCCTAGTTAAAGCATCTCAACCTCTTTATACAGAGTGCTTTTGAAGAGCAGTTTATCCCTCTTCTTGAAGGAGACACATATGAACAACGTTGCAATCGTCTATTGGAGCGGCACAGGAAATACGGAAGCATGGCAGATCTTATCGCCAGGGCGCTGAAGCAGCAGGCGCCACGGTAGAATCATCCATTGCTCTTCGTTTACCGCAGATCAATTGGACAACTTTGACGCAATCGCCTTTGGTTGCCCTGCTATGGGAGACGAAGAACTTGAGGACTTGGAATTTCTTCCTTTGTACGATGAAATAGAGCCTTTGCTGGGAGATATGCTACTGCCCTATTTGGATCCTATGACTGGAATAACGGAGAATGGATGGAATACTGGCTGCAACGCGCCGAAGAAGCAGGGGTTCATGTCATTGGAAATGCTATCGCTAAAGATTATCCTTTCGACGAAGATGCAGCCAAGTGCGAAAAGATAGGCGAATTGCTCGCAAGCGCGTAACTTCGATAAACGCGCAAATCCGATACTTTTATAGCATCCCTGGTCGTAACCGCCTACAGCTAGTTCTTGTTTCGGACGTTTGAGTCCTCGGGCGATTTGAATCCCTAGGCGTTTTGAATCCTCGGGAGATTTGGGGACCCAAACATTTTGAATCCCCAGTCGATTTGAAGGCCCAGACAATTTGGGGACCCAAACAAAATAAAAATTCCGGGATTGATGGCCGTCAATCCCGGAATCGTTCAAAAAACCTTTATGCCTGTCAAGCCGTGGCTTATTAAAAATTGATCTACTGAGCCTTGCTCTGTTCTTTTGCTTCCTCTTTTTCAATCTCGCCAGATTCAATCCTGTTTTCAAGATCAGCCTTTGCAACCGAATCATCGCCAGCAGAACGAGCAAGAATGTTTGCATAAATTGCACCAGAAATATTGTGCCACACGCTAAATACGGCGCCTGGAACCGCTGCAAGCGGCATAGTAGCAAAATGAACAGTTGCCAAAGAAGTTGCCAAACCAGAATTCTGCATGCCAACCTCAATAGAAAGAGTACGACGCTGAGCTTTGCTTAATCCCAACAAGCGACCAGCCAAATAACCCAAAGCGTAACCACAAACATTGTGCAGCATTACTACCACAATAATAAGCAGACCAACACTCATTAAGCTCTGAGCATTTGCTGCTACTACTGCCATAATGATCAATGAAATACCGATTACAGAAATCAGAGGAAGCACACGAGAAAATTCTTTTGCGAACTTCTCGAAAAGCTTATTGATAATAAAGCCCGCTGCAATAGGAACAAGAACAACCTGAACAATCGAAATAAACATATCCCATACAGCAACATCAACTGTTTGACCTGCAATAAGCAGTACCAAAAGAGGTGTCACGATAGGAGCCATAATGTAGTGCATGCGGTCATGCCTACCGAAAGAGCTACGTCGCCTTTTGCTAGATAGGTCATAACATTCGAGCTTGTGCCCCCGGGGCAGCAGCCCACCAAAATAACACCTACCGCAAGCTCAGGAGGAAGTTGGAAGATAGTGACTAAAATAAAAGCAAGGCCCGGCATGATGATGAATTGGGCAAAAATACCCGTAATGACAGCCTTTGGCTTGGTGAAAACCACTTTGAAGTCGCCAAGGGTCAAAGTCATACCCATACCAAACATGACGATACCAAGAAGAATGTTTACATAGCTTGTCTTAATCACCGAAGAAACAGGACCAGGAAAGACCAGGCAATAATTGCTACTAAGAGGCAATGATTGCCATGTACTTCCAGCATAATCGCTGATTTTTTCTAATACCTTCATGAATCATCCTTTCAAAACTCGGGGACGGTTTCTTCCAATAGCCTTTAGGCACTAAGCTCCGCACTGCATAGAGCACAATCACACTAAACGCAATCACATGAAGCACAAAATGCCACAAGTATTTTGGAATTGTCCAAAGGTATTCCTAACTTTTTTACTATTCAAGTTTTTACTTTGTCTTTTTTGGCACCGTCGTATTTTTGGCGGTTTTTGGAAAAATCATAGAGAGCAGCAAACAATTTGTTGCAGTAAGCAACACTTGTAAAAAGAAGTTAGCAAACCTTGTTACGCTTTATCGGAAAGAGCAGCTTTTCAAGCGCACATCGTCTCTGCTGCCACCCATGCAGACATCAGAGCGCTTGAAGGGAAAGAGTAGCTTTTCTAGCGCGCATTACCTTTGCTGCTCATGCGTAATTAGTTTTAGATAACGGAGTATAAATGGTGTCTTCTTCGTTTTTTTCTCGTTTCAAAGCACTCGTAATAAAACAAAAACGCGTAGTTATTATATGTATTTGCATTATTTTATTCATAGAACTTCTTGATGATGTTCTTGAAGGCGATTTAATGACTCTCGATCGTCTGGCACGTGCCTTTTTCGTAGAAAACTTACGAAGCGACTGGCTTACGCCCTTTATGGAGAGCGCTTCGGCACTTGCCACGCCCCTTTCGCTTCTTGTGCTTCTTCTCGTTATTGTCGCGTTCGCTCCCGGCAAGCGTCCCGGTATGTTTTGCGCTTTAAATCTCGTACTCGTGGTGCTTCTTAATGTCGTCTTAAAAGAATTAGTTCAACGCCCAAGACCAGAAGATATAAACCTTGTTGTTGAAACGGGATTTAGTTTCCCTTCGGGACATTCCATGGTTGCAATGGCCTTTTTCGGCCTATTAGTATGGCTTGTCTGGCACTACGAAAAAGATCGAACTATGCGCCTCGCTTGCTGTGGAGGATTCTCGCTCATAATTCTGCTCATCGGTATAAGCCGTATTTATCTAGGAGTACACTACGCTTCTGATGTTCTCGCAGGATTTTGCGTCTCTCTTGCTTGGCTTGCTTTGTACACCAGCATTGCTGCGCCTCTCTTTCTTCAGGGTTCAAAAGAATCAAAAGAAACTAAGCATCTATCCCCTACTGAAAAACAAGACAGCTAATAAAGCTCTACAAGGATCAGCAAGAGCGAATTACTGGCTTCGTTACTGAAGCCTTTTTTCATTAAAGTCGTCATCAATCGATGCAACAATTTCGGTGTAATCACCAGACTCTGTACGATTGCGACTCATATGTTGATTCTCTGCTTGGCTGGCGCGATCAGCACTTCCTCGCACCCCATCGTAGGCCCTGCGCACCCTTCGAATACGCGCTTCTTCACGAGCCTTTCGCTCTTCGCGTTCCTGACGAGCACGTAGTCGCGCTTCACTTGGCACTCGTTCTTCGCCTGGAATACGCTCTTCGCTTTGCATGCGGCTTTCATAAGGAGTTCGCCTCTCATTGACCGAATGAGAACCATGCCTTGCGGAAAACTCATTCGAACGAGGCACTTGAGGTACTCCCTTACATGGGAAGCTCTCGAAGCTTCCGTTCCTTGGTTACGCGTCTCTCTCGCGCGACGAGCCCGAGTACCAGCAACGCTTTCTTCATAAGCACGCGCTGCTGCCTCTTCACCTGCCAAAGTTTCCTCAACCCGCTCGGGATGACGATGCAGTTCCCAGCGGATACTGGCGTACTCCCACACTAGCAGCACGAGCAAAATGGTCATTACAATCAGGTACCCAATTACCGCACCAGGCAAACCCGTAAAGTCGATAAGCAAAATAGGAACAAAAAGCGAGAAGCCAAACGTATTACATAAAGTTTCATAACTGACTTCTGACGTCGGAGAACCGTAATTACCTGATAAATAAAGTCGATAATTGCAGTTACACCGCCAGCCGCTATCATGATATAGCTCAAGCCGCGGAACTGTTCAAAGTCCACTCCGTACATAAAACTCATAACAGGAATACCGATGGTTGCCATCACGAAAATGACCGCCAAGGTAATCACGATAACCACCGCGACAATCGCCAAGATAACCAAGTCGAATCGACGACGTTTTCGGCATCTGCCACATCTGAGCCATACGAACAAGAAGTGGCTTATAAATAGATCCCACCGTCAACAAGATCGCTTGCGCAGGGAAATACAGTGCGTTGAAATACAGCTGATTATCGTAAGAAAGAACACCCTCCATGACAAACTTAGGCATGTTATCAATGAGGGCATACATAAACAGGGCAATAAATACGGGGAAGCACTGCTTAAACAGCGCCGCAATACTGGCCAGGCTTCTGCCTCGAGAACGGGGTGTTTCCAAATGAGCAAGGGGGAACGTAAGTACCACAAAAGTCAATGCCGCTGCTACCGCCATAGCAATGCTTGCTACCACTAGATTTCGTGTAATAAGCAGCGCCAACGAGAATACAACAAAGACAACAACAGAACGAAACGCTTGTGAAATTCCCGCGAGATAGAGTTTATCCATCTGCTGCAAGCGCCCTTCATACACATCGGCTAAGCCATCTATCATTTGTAGGTACAAACCGCCATGCAGATGCTGAACATATTTGGATCATAACCACGCAAAGAGCAGTACCCATAAGCTACCAGCATCATAATGATACAGGTAATCCAACGATTGATTTGATAATCAAAAATGAGTGCTTTTCTCCGATATCGGACACCTGATAAGTGCGAACACCGTAATTTCCCACAATCATCAGTAAGGTGCCGATGATGAAAGCCATAGAAAACATGCCCGCTTGCTCGGTGCACTGAGCTGGGTAACTACAATGGTCAAAAAGGGAAACACCATTCCCCATGCGCCCGTGCCGATAGTGTTGCAGATATAATCCCGTGAGGTTCTATGGGAAGCAAATTCTTCCTCTTGGTCAAAAGAACCTTCCGTTACGACACCTAATAAACGATTGCACCAACGATTTACTACCCGCTTTATTACATTTTGCTTGCGGGGAGCCCTTCGCTGTCTTCTCCTACCGCCAAACTGATCTGCCTGAGTACGCGCAGACCCTCTATAAGATTCTTCCTGCGATTCAGATCGAGAAGCACCAGGAAGAGAAGAAGTAATTTTTTGCGTCATTTGACGCGCTTTGTCTATAAAAGAAGCCTGTGGCTTTGATTGTTTTTGATGTTTTCCTTGCATACGAGCTGAATTCGTATCCTCTCTGAGTACGCTTCTCTAAGCGTTTTTCAGTTCACGTTCGTGCTCTCTGCGAGCTATTGCTACTCTTGCGGTTACTCTTTCGAGCCTGCATTCAGATTATAGTAG